>Ga0194129_10000391_pt1 | contig 86663 bp, 80 predicted proteins | sample TA2KigCa35mmetaG_FD_150862 | JGI IMG/M metagenome (GOLD analysis project Ga0194129, IMG submission 150862) | Freshwater microbial communities from Lake Tanganyika, Tanzania - TA2015038 Kigoma Deep Cast 35m | ecosystem: Environmental > Aquatic > Freshwater > Lake | place: Tanzania: Lake... | reverse complement strand
GCTTGGCCGCCGGGATCAGTGCCGGGGTGACGCTCAGCTCATCCACACCAAGGCCCAGCAGCAGCGGGATCAACGCGGGATCCCCCGCCATCTCGCCACAGACACCCACCCACCGACCCTGTGCGCGGGCCGCCTCCACCGTGGCCCGGATCAGTCGCAGGACCGCCGGGTGGGCCGGATTGTGCAGCGTCGCCACCTTCGGATTCAGGCGGTCCACCGCCAGGGTGTATTGGGTCAGGTCATTGGTCCCGAGGCTGAAGAAGTCCACATGGGGTGCCAAGTGGGGCGCCAGAAGTGCCGCGGAGGGGACCTCGATCATCATCCCGACCTGCAGGGTCGGATCGTGCGCGACGCCCTGTCGAACGAAGTCCGAGCGGCACTCCTCCAGCAAGGCCTTGGCCTCGATCAGTTCGTCGATCGAGGAGATCATCGGGAACATCAGCCGGATCCGCCCATGGACACTCGCCCGAAGGATGGCCCGGAGCTGAACCCGGAACATCTCCGGACGCGCCAGGCTGATCCGGATGGCGCGCCATCCCAGGAACGGGTTCTGCTCCGCTGTCTGGTCCGGATCCACCAGCTTGTCGCCTCCAAGATCGAGGGTCCGGATGACCACCGGATCCGGCGCCAGGGATTCCGCGACCGCACGGTAGGCGGCGTATTGGCGATCCTCATCGGGCGGCACCTCGCTGTTCAGGAACAGGAACTCGGTCCGAAACAGGCCGACCCCATGGGCCCCGGATTCCCGGACGGACGCCACTTCCGAAGGCTCGTCGATGTTGGCGGCAAGCCCGATTCTCGCCCCATCGAGGGTGACCGCCGGCAGATCCCGGACCGCCTGGAGCCGGACCTCCAACGCCTCACGACGCTCCCGGATCTGTCCGTAGCGGAACAGCGTGGCGTCGGTGGGGCTCAGGACCAGGACACCCTCGTGTCCATCAATCAGGACATGGTCGCCGGTCTGAAGCTCCCTCGACACGTCTCCCAGTCCGACCACGGCCGGGATTCGGAGCTTCCGGGCAACAATCGCAGTGTGCCCGGTCAGTCCACCCCGATCGGTCGCGAACCCCAGCACCTTGGACCGGTCCAGGAGAGCCGTGGCGCTGGGGGGAAGATCTGGTGCGACGAGGACGACGGGTTCCGCGAGGTTGGCCAGATTCGGCCCCATCTCCCCAAGGAGATTGCGGATCACACGATGAGACACGTCCTGGACATCCGCGGCCCGCTCGCGGAGATAGGGATCGTCGGCCGCCTCGAGCGCCGCGCAGAACCGGCTGCAGACGGTCTGGACGGCGTACTCCGCACCATTCAAGCCCTCGCGGATGGCACGGGAGATCTCGCCCACGAGCGCGGGATCCTCCAGGACGAGTCCATGGGCCTCGAAGATCGCAGCCTCCGTCGCTCCCATCGCCAGCAGGACCCTCTGGTGGATCTCGAGGACCTGGTGACGCGTCTCGGTGATGGCCCGGTGGAATCGTTCCAGCTCTTCCCCGGTCTCCCTTTCCGCGATGGACCTTGGACGGACGTCGACCATGCCCGAGCCGATCCTGAACACCCGGCCATGCACCACCCCGCCCGAGGCGGCAACCCCACGGGAAACGCGCTCCACGGATGGTTCGTGCGGGCGCATCTCGGTCTCCGGTCGGGTGGCCTCTAGCGCGGTGGTGACCCGTGCGGCAGGCTCATGAAGTTCTCGAGGATCCGGCGCCCGTTCTCGGTCAGGATGCTCTCGGGATGGAACTGGACACCCCAGATGGGGAGCGTCGTGTGTTGCAGTCCCATGATCTCCCCCTCCTCGGTCCAGGCCGTGACCACCAGCTCGGCAGGCAGCGTCTCGCGACGGGCCACTAGGGAGTGATAGCGGGTGGCCAGGAAGGGATTGGGCATGCCCTCGAAGAGATCCTGTCCATCGTGGAGGATCGGCGAGGTCTTCCCATGCATCATGCGATGGTTCACCACCACCTCGGCTCCGAAGGTATGGGCGATGCACTGGTGGCCCAGGCACACCCCAAGGATGGGGACGTTACGATCGGCGAAGGCCCGGATGATCTGGTTGGAGAGACCCGCCTCGCGTGGGGAACACGGTCCCGGTGAGATCAGGACCCGCTCGGGTCGAAGGGCCAGGGCCTGCTCGACCGAGATCTGGTCGTTGCGGTGCACCTCCATGGCCACGCCCATCTCCCCCAGGTACTGCACCAGGTTGAAGGTGAACGAGTCATAGTTGTCGATGACCAGCAGCATCGCCGGAAGGATACGGGGGGCGTCCACCGATTGAAAGCCACAGACGGTGGATTTCGAGCCCCCCTAGGATGGACCCACCTCATTCGGGCTCGGCAGGCCCGGATGTGGGGATTCGGACTTGGCACTCCGGGGAAACCGCTCCAATAAAGGCTCCCATGGCAACGCGGCCTCCTGTCACCTTCACCGGCACTTCCCCGTCGGACGTCTCCAATTTCATCCGTCACCAGGGCATCGACCTGAGCCTTTTCCGGAGGGTCGTTGTCGACCCCACCCAGACGCGCGTCCTGGACGTCAACCGGAGCGAGCTCCGATTTCCCGGCATCAGCTATGGCAATCCCCTGCTGCCCGTGATTCTGAAGGAGGCCGGTGCCTCCTTCGATCCTTCGGTGCTCGATACGCCGCCCCCGACGCCGGACCAGATCCGGGATTTCCGGGTCTCCGCCACATACCCGTGGGCTCACGACCGGATCGCCTGAAGCGGGACCGGGCGGTGTTTGGTCTCGGCAGCTCCAAGGGATCTCCGCACCCTGAAGCACTCCCATGATCCGATCTGGAATCCTCAACCCACACCTTCTGGGGCTAATGGCCCGGCTCCGACACACCAACACGGTCGTGATCGCCGATTCGATGTTCCCGTCGTGGCCAGGAATCGAGACGGTGGACCTGGCCCTGGTCTATGGGGTGCCCACAATCCCTCAGGTCCTGCAGGCACTCCTGGCCCAATGGCATGCCGGCCGGGCATGGATGGCCGAGGAATTCCTCCAGAAGAACGAGGCATCGACACGGGATGAGTTCAGGACCGCACTCGGGACGGTGCCCATTGATTTCGAACCCCACCTGGAGTTCAAGCGGCGGGTTCCCGGGGCGATCGGCCTCATCCGGACCGGAGAGTGCCGGGTCTACACCAACTTAATTCTTGAGTCGGCCTGAGCGCTGCCCCTTCTGAGGCTTTCGGGGCACCCAACACCCGGGGCTTCATCCCCCTGCGGCCCGGACGGTGTTCGACAGAAGCATGGCGATCGTCATGGGGCCAACCCCGCCCGGATTCGGAGTGATGAGACCCGCCTTGGGCTGCACCTCGGCGAAGGCGACATCCCCGACGAGCCGGGTCCCCATCCGACTCGTGGGATGTGGGACGCGGTTGACGCCGACGTCGATGACCGTGGCGCCTGGTTTCACCATGTCGGCTTTCACAAACTCCGGGACGCCCATGGCAGCGATGAGGATGTCGGCCCGACGACAATGAGCGGCAATGTCGCAGGTTCCGCTGTGACATACCGTCACGGTGCAGTTCGCATGCCGCCCCTTCTGGACGAGGATCGAGGCCATGGGTTTGCCAACGATGTTGCCGCGTCCCAGAACGACCACCTCGGCACCGTCAAGGGTGACACCGGAACGGATCAGCAGCTCATGGACGCCACCCGGGGTGCAGGGCACAAAGCCGGTGGGATCCCCCAGCATGAGCTTGCCCACGTTCAGCGGATGGAACCCGTCGACATCCTTCGCAGGCGACACCTCCGCAAAGACAACGGCCTGATCCATGTGCCGGGGAAGCGGGGCCTGGACGAGGATTCCATGCCACCGGGAGTCGGTATTCAGCGATCGGATCAGCTCGAGGAGACCTTCTTGGCGGGTGGTCTCGGGCAGGACCAGCGTCTGGGAATGGAATCCCAGCTCCTCGGCCCGCTTCTCCTTCATGGAGACGTACACCTGTGAGGCGGGATCCTCCCCCACGCGGATGAAGACCAGCCCGGGCACCACACCGCGGGCCTTCAAGGCCGCAACCCGCTGGCCGGTCTCGGAATGGATCTGGGCGGCAATGGCACGCCCGTCGATGAGGTTGGACACGGGAGGGAGGGAATCCTGCCGACGGGGATTCAGCGGTCCTCCTCGACCTGTTCGATCTTGAGCACGGGCAGACGCCAGCGAGGATCGCGGTACTCGTAGCCGCTGACCACGACGCGCTTGCCGGCAAAATCCTTGAGCCGGAGGTCCGCTGGGGGCAGCAGGTAGTCGATCGCACCCTCCCGATAGGACCCGGCCCGGAGCTCGAAGGCCGTTGGTGCCTGCACGCTAAGCGAGGGGAACACCTTGCCCTGACGCACAACAAAACGAGGCGGGAATGTATCCACGATGAACGGGGGATCCACGTGGGTCAGCAGGAAGAACTTCGCATCGGTCTCCGGAAGATCGGCGAGCACGCGAGGTGCGCCGAGGATCCGCGGTGCCCCAAGCTGGGTCGGGGCAAGGCGCCGCGAGGACACGGGCTTGTCCTTCTTCGGTTTCGGGGCAAAGAGGGGGACCATGGCAGGGGCGGACGATTCCGACGGGGTCGTTTCGACCGAGGAAGCCACGGGATCCGTCGCGGGAGCAAGAGGCGGCGGAGTCACGGCAGCGGGGGCGACGGAGACCGGCGGATCTACCCGGGGCACCGGAGCAGGAGGCGTCGGGACTGTCGGTACCGCGGCGATGGGCGGGGACGTCTTGGCCGGGGTGACGGACGGCTCGGGAGAGGGTTCAGGGGCTTCGGACCGGGACTTGGCGGGGCCCACCGCCGCTTCGGCAACCGGGGCCAGGAGGCGACTGGCCACAAAGGCAACCGAGCCTGCCGGCGGTTCCACCTGCAACCATCCATCGAACTCGCGAACCACCTTCACCTCGTCACCGGATTTGAGGGTGCCCAACACGCTGTAGTTGCGTCCTGGACCCGCGCGATAGTGCAGTTCCTTGGACCTTACGACACCCGTCTTGCGGTTCACGAGCTGCCCCAGAACCCAGACGGTCACCTGCCGGGGCATCGCGACACGGCTCCAGGATTCTCCGGGCTCGCTGCCGCTCACCTCTCCCAGGACCTCGACCTCCTGGCCGCCCTTGAGCGTGGCAAGGATCTCGGCGTCGACGGAGGGCTGGGAGCGGACATTGATCCGGGCGCCCTGCACCAAACGCCGCGTCTCACCAAGGGCGTCTTGACCGACCAACCAAAGAAGCAAGGACAGGATCAGGACGCGGACGGGAGGATTCATTTCAGGAGCGCGGTGCGGGCTTCGCCGACCGTGGGATCAGACTCCTGTCTTCAGACGGGTGCCGCAAGATCGATTTGACTTCCTGGGGCGTCAGCACCCGCCATCGACCTATGGGCATCTGCCCGAGTGGGATGGGGCCGATCTGAACCCGCTGGAGCCGTCCGACCGGACGGTCGATCGACTCGAAGAGCCGCCGGACCTCGCGGTTCTTGCCTTGTGAGAGCTCAATCTCGACCTCGCTGTGGCTGTTGTTGGCGCTCACGATCCGAACGCGGTCGGCCTTGAGAAAATCCTCGCCATCCTGGACCCCTTTGAGGAAGGCCTCGACATGGCCGGCGTCGACACGACCCTCGACCCAGACTCGGTAGCGTTTCCGGATCCCGTAGCGCGGATGGGTCAGGCGAAGGCTGAAGTCCCCATCATTCGTCAGGAATAACAACCCCTCACTCTCGCGATCCAGTCGCCCCACGGTGAACAGGTGACCCCATTCCGAAGGGAGGAGATAGGAGACGACTCGTCGATCCTCTGGATCCCTCCGAGTGCACAGGAACCCCGGGGGCTTGTTGAGGGCAATGTAGATCTTGCGCCGGACACGGACCGGGGTGTCATCAACGCTGACCTCGGCCTTCGCCGGGTCAACGCGGGTGCCGAGAGTCTGCACGACCTTGCCGTCCACGCGGATCCTTCCGGCGACGATCATCTTCTCGGCCTCGCGTCGCGAGGCGACACCGGCATCGGCTAGAAATTTCTGGAGTCGGACCATGATCCGGAAAACAACACGTGCCGATGGCGGACGCCCAGGATCCCGGGGCACCATCGGCACGGGGTGTGTCGACCTTTTTGGGCCAGACCTACTCCGGCGGCTTGGTCTTGCGGAGCCCGGTTATCCGGTCCCCTTCCTTCCACTGGTTGCGGGACTTGAGCAGCGCAACGCGTTCAAACCGCTTGAGGACGTTTCTCTTGGCGGCCGTGGAACCGGAGCTGCGGAGACTGGAGTGTTGTGACATGGCGAAACCTTCGTGTATCCGTCGGCTTGCCGCCGGACGGGCCGATGTGTGTAGCAAAGGCCGGAGCCGATGCAAACGGGTTTTTGGTTTCCGAGGGCGCTTCCCGAGCCCCTTCCCGGCTCAATTCCGTCCCGAGGCGCTCCCGACCACGTCCTCCCATGCGGCACCGGCGGCGCGGCTGCGAAGTTCGTCGACGATGCCGCAGACGATCCCGGGGCCATGGAAGACCAGTGCGGAATACATCTGAAGCAAGGAGGCGCCAGCGGTCACCTTCTCCCAGGCCTCCTCGGCGGTTGTGATGCCGCCCACGCCGATGATCGGCAGTCGTCGACCCACCTGACGATGGATGTGTCGGATGACCTCCGTGCTGCGGGTATGCAGGGGACGCCCACTCAACCCCCCTGTCTCCTGATGGATCCGGCCGATCAGGGGATCCTGTGTCCCAGGCCGAGTGACGGTCGTGTTGGTGGCCACGATCCCAGCGAGGTTCCGAGCAAGGGAGACCTCAAGGACCTCATCCAGCGCCTCCCAGGAGAGATCGGGCGCCACCTTCACCAGGACCGGCTTCGGGTGCGCGCCCAAAGGACTGGCCAATGAGGCGTTCGCCGACTGGAGCGAGGCGAGGATCTGGTCCAGTTCCCGTCGATCCTGCAGCTGCCGGAGATTGGGGGTATTGGGGGAGCTGACATTGACCACGAAGAAGTCTGCCAAGGGCCACAACTCCCTGAATGAGGCGAGGTAGTCGTCCGCGGCCGCCTCGAGCGGCGTGATCTTGGACTTTCCGAGATTGATGCCCACCGGGTGCGCCGGCCAGGCACCGCGGGCACGCCAGTCCGCAAGCCGGGCAGAAAGGGCGCGGGCCCCCTCATTGTTGAACCCCATCCGGTTGATGATCGCCTCCTCCGCGGGAATGCGGAACAGGCGAGGACGTGGGTTGCCCGGCTGGCCATGCCACGTCACACCCCCGAGCTCGGAGAATCCGAACCCGAGCGCCGGCCACATCGGTGCGGCCACTCCGTTCTTGTCCATGCCCGCCGCCAGACCGAGGGGGTTGGGGAAGTCCAACCCAAAGACCGACACCGGCAACCGTGGGATTGAGGCGACCTGCGAAACCCACTCCCGCAGCCAGCGATTCCGGGAGGCCCACGCCAAGATGTCGAGGGTCAGCCCATGGGCACGTTCCGGATCGAGCGAGAAAAGGACTGGTCGGGCCAGGACACGATAGGCATTCATCGGGATCGGGAGGTCAGAGCGGGTGACGGGCCAGGGCGGAGACCAGTCGGGCGGCAATCAGGACGGCCGTCAGGAGGAGGACGGTCCCACTCACCCGGGACAGCCGACGTAGGGTCGTCATGGAGAACCGCCCATGCCCCCGGGACACTCCCCAGCTGAGACCGGTGAACCAGAGGCATCCGGCGATCGCGACCCCGATGCAGAACAGAAGCTTGCAGGCGGGGGTGGGGGCCAAGGCCCCATGGGCAATGAGGGAACCGGTGATGCCGATCCAGAGCAGAAGGACCCCGGGATTGGCCAGCACCCGGACGAAGCCCGTCCAGAACGCCGTATGGGGGTGCAGCTTCTTCTCCACAAGATGCTCCAGTTCGCCAAGCTTCCCACCGATCTCCAGGTTTCCGGCCCTCAGGTACCGGATGCCCAGCCAGAGGACCAACACGAAGCTGCTCAGCTCCATCACCGCCCTCACCAGCGGGTTCTGGAACATGGCGGCGAAGCCGGCGGAGGCGACGCCGCAGTAGGCCGTCTCCATCACCGTGGCCCCGAGCGCGATCAGGAATCCTCGGAGAAAGCCATGGGAGGCGCTCTCGTTGAGCACCGTCACGTTGATGGGTCCGCCAAGCGCCGAGGTCACCAGGCCCGCCCCCAGACCAAAGACACCCGCATAGATGAGATCCAGCCAGAGCTCCATGGGGTCAGGAACGCATCACAAGAACTTAGGCACCCACGGGGCCGCCGCCGACGGCGGGGCCTCCCGTTTCCTGGTCATCTGGTTCGTCATCCACCTCGATTTCCCGCTGGAGACGCCGCGAGATGAACGGCCGGATGAATCCGTAGAGCAGATAGGCCGCGAAGACGAAGGGTGCCGCCACCGGGAGGATCTTGCGCCACAGCATGACAAGAAGACCGATCACGATCACAATGATTAGCGACTTCGTGAACGGATGCTGGGCGCGCCAGTCGAGCTTCTTGAAGGTCGGGTATTTTACCTCGCTGACCATCATGGCCGAGAGGAAGACAAGGATCACCGGCAGGAGGTACCGCCAGGATCCAACCCGGAAATCCTTCTCGTCCCACCACAGCATGAAGAGGGTCAGGGACGCGACCATGCCGGCCGCCATCGGGATGGGGCAGCCCAGGAAATACTTCCCGCCTCCCCCATCAGACATCGCAGCAAGGCAGTTGAAGCGGGCCAGACGGAAGGCCCCACAGATGACGTAGATGGAGGCGATGAACCACCCGATCTCGGGATGGGCCACGAAGACGTCCCGGAGCACGACCCGATGGACCAGGAACGCCGGGGCCACACCGAAGCTGACGATGTCCGCCAACGAGTCGAACTCGCGTCCGAACGGGGACTCGAACCCTCCAGCCCGGGCAACGCGGCCGTCGACCAGGTCGAAGATGCAGGCCAGCAGGATGTAGAACAGGGCCTCCTTGATGACGCGGGGGAAATCCGGGCTTGCCAAGTCTGCCTCCACAATCCGGGTCAGCGCAAGGAACCCGCAGAACAGGTTGGCGGCCGTGAAGAGGTTGGGCAGCAGGTAGATCCTCAGCCGCTCCGAGCCGGGAGTGGAGCCCTCGGTGGCACCGGTGGAACTGGAACGTGGGTCCGACATGGCCTATCCCAGACGCGCCACCACGGTCTCACCGCCCCGCACCCTCTGTCCGAGCCGGACCCCGACCTTCGCCGTCAACGGCAGGTAGACATCCACCCGGGACCCGAACTGGATCAGCGAGATGCGTTCCCCGCGCGGGACGGACTCCCCGGTCTGGACCCAGGGGATGATCCGACGGGCGATCAGCCCTGCGATCAGCCGGATTCCAACCCTTCCGCCCGCGGGTTCCGGCAGCTGGAATCCGACCAGCACATTCTCGTTGTGGCTGGCCGAATCGGTGTTGAGGGCATTCAGGAACTTACCTGGAGTGTGCCTCAGATGGTTCACGGTGCCCGCCACAGGGGCGTTTTGCACATGGACGTCGAACACGGACAGGAAGATCGAAATCCGCCTGCAGCGTCCCCCCATCACTTCCGGCTCCTCCAGCTCGTCGATGACATCCACCTTGCCATGGGCCGGTGAGACAACCACCCGATCCTCCGAGGGCACCTTCGGATCGGGATCGCGGAAGAACCAGAGCACAAAAACGCCGAACAGGAAGCCCAAGAAGGCCACCAGGGCGCCCAGGCCGAAGCTTTTCGGCCAGGCGACCGAGAAGAACGCCGCGAGGAACAGGCACACTAGGACCGATTTCGAGAGCATCGCCGCCGCGGCGCCCAACGCTTTTCCCTGATGCTTCACAGCTGAGACCCTAGCGCCGGGCAGCCGGCGAGGGGAATCTGTTTCGCCCGGGACGGATTCCGGTTCGACCCGCCGGCCTTCGCGGATCTAGCCTCCCGTTGATGAACCGCTACGACCTCCTCATCGACGGAAACTGGATCCCCTCGGTCTCCGGCAACCGCTTCACCAAACGGAATCCCGCCGACACACGGGACGTCGTCGCCGAGTACGCATCGGGAGGCGAGTCGGAGTCCGCACAGGCCATCGCGGCCGCAACGGCGGCCTTTCCCAAATGGGCCGCCCTGTCGCCGGTTGTCCGCGGACGCTTCCTATCGAAGGCCTCCCAGATCCTGGAATCCCGTAAGCCCGCGCTGGCGGAGCTGTTGGTCCGGGAGGAGGGAAAGACCCTGGCGGAAGCCACCGGAGAGGTCCAACGGGCCGCCGATATCTTCCGGTTCCACGGCGGACTGAGCTATGTCCATGGCGGCGAGACACTGCCCCACGAGCTGCCGGGCAACCTGATGTACACCCGACGCGAACCTCTCGGCGTGGTCGCTCTGATCACGCCCTGGAACTTCCCGATTGCGATCCCTGCGTGGAAGCTCGCGCCAGCCCTCGTCTGCGGCAACACCGTCGTCCTGAAGCCGGCCTCCGCGGCGCCGGCCATGGCACTTGAGATCGCCAAGGCGCTCGTCGAGGCCGGTCTGCCCGCCGGGGTCCTGAACGTCGTGACCGGCAACGCAGGCGCCTTCGGTGCGGAGATCACCCGGAACCGGCATGTCCAGGCCATCAGCTTCACGGGGTCCCATCCGGTGGGCAAACGCCTCTATGAGTCGGTGGCGCCCCGCATGATCCGCTGCCAGCTGGAGATGGGGTCGAAGAACCCAACGCTTGTCCTGGCCGACGCCGACCTCGACCTAGCGGCACGCCTCGTCGCCATCGCAGGCTTCGGACTCACCGGACAGGCCTGCACCGCCACCAGCCGGGTCCTCGTCGAACGACCCGTCGCCGAGGCATTCACCCAGAAGCTCACCGAGCTTGCCCGGAACTGGAAGGTCGGGCCTGGACTCGAGGCCGGGGTCCAGATGGGACCCGCCGTGAACGAGGCCCAGCTTTCGGGCAATCTCGAGGCCATCGAAACCGCGCTCAAGGAAGGAGCCCGAAGAGTCTGGGGCGGGCATCGCCTTGATCAGGGAACCCACGCCCACGGATGGTTCATGGAACCGGCGGTGATCTCCGAGGTGACCCCATCCATGCGGATCGCTCGGGAAGAGATCTTCGGCCCGGTCGTCGCTGTCATGGCGGTCGACAGTTTCGACGAGGCGCTCCAGGTCGCCAACGGGGTTCCCTATGGCCTCAGCGCCAGCGTGGTGACCCGTGACTACAAGAAGGCGATGATTTACGCGGAGCGCATCGAGTGCGGGGTCGTGAAGGTCAACCAGATCAGCACAGGACTCCAGCTCCAGGCCCCCTTCGGCGGCGTCAAACAGAGCTCCACCGACAGCTTCCGGGAACAGGGCACGGCCTCGCTCGACTTCTACTCCCGGACGAAGACGGTGTACCTGGACTACTCGGCCTGATCGGCGTGGGAGACCGGGCATCCCTGGAGACAAAAAGGCGCGGGGAGGAATCCCCGCGCCTGTAAAGAGGGTCGCTTCGATTACTTGAGCGGCACCGTCGCTATCGTCTGAAGCACGCGGCTCGCGATCTGATACGGATCACCCTGGGAGTTCGGGCGACGATCCTCCAGGTATCCACGGTAGTTGTTGTCCACGAAGCTGTGGGGAACACGGATTGAGGCTCCGCGATTGGCCACACCGTAATTGAACTTGTCGATCGACTGGGTCTCATGGAGACCGGTCAGACGGAGGTGGTTGTCGGGGCCGTATACGGCGATGTGCTCGTTCTTATACTTGTCGAAAGCGGCCATCAGCAACTCGAAGTACTTCTTGCCGCCCACATCACGCAGGTGCTTGGTCGAGAAGTTCGTGTGCATTCCAGAACCATTCCAGTCCACGTCCTTGCCCAGCGGCTTGCAGTGGAAATTCACATCCACGCAGTACTTCTCGCAAAGACGCAGGAGGAGGTAGCGGGCCACCCAGACCTGGTCGGCGGCGGTCTTCGATCCCTTGCCGAAGATCTGGAACTCCCACTGTCCCTTGGCCACCTCGGCATTGATGCCCTCGTGGTTGATCCCGGCATCGATGCAGAGGTCGAGATGCTCCTCGACGATCTCACGTGCGACGTCGCCGACGTTCTTGTAGCCGACACCGGTGTAATACTCGCCTTGAGGATAGGGGAAGCCCCCATTCTTGGGGAAGCCGAGCGGCACACCATCCTGGTAAAGGAAGTATTCCTGCTCGAATCCGAACCACGCGTCCGGATCGTCCAGGATCGTCGCGCGGGCATTGCTCGGATGCGGGGTCTTCTTGTCCGGCATCATGACCTCGCACATCACCAGGGCGCCATTCTTCCGGGTCGAATCCGGATAGACGGCGACAGGCTTGAGCATGCAATCCGAGCTGCGTCCCTCGGCCTGCCGGGTCGAGCTGCCGTCGAAGCCCCAGACCGGGAGCTGCTTCAGTTTCGGGAAACTGCTGAACTCCTCGATCTTGGTCTTGCTGCGGAGGTTCGGAGTGGGCTGGTAGCCGTCCAGCCAGATGTATTCTAGTTTGTACTTCGCCATGGATGGTAATGAGGCTTTGGTTTGAGTCTTGGTCTCGAAACGAGAGCCCGATTGGAGGAGCACCTCGGGTGCCACGTCAAGCCCCGCACCCCTCCGCGGGGGACGAACACCCGATCAACCCCTGTTTTCTATGCGGCTCTGCATGTCGGCGTTCTCGAAGATCAGGAGACCACCCGCTGGGCGCGGCTGGCCGGCTTTGAACACGCTGGTCAGATTTCACCAAAACTACATTCCGACGTCGGAACCGATGCGCTATTTTTCCGGGACATTCCGCGAGGCAACGGCCATGGACCCCATACCCACATGATCAAGGTCAAGGACACCCTGAGATCCATGGTCCAGCTCACCTTCGACGGTCGGGTCATCAAGGTCTACCACGGACCGGACGCCAAAAGCCGGTTCACCAACGAGGTCCGTGTCCTGCGGCACCTCGAGGAGCGAGGGTGCCCCTTCGTGCCGCGTCTTCTCGAGGCCGACGAGGGCCAGCTGCGGATCGTCACCACGAACTGCGGCGGCCGGGTGGAACACCTCGATCCGGAGCGCGAACTGGAGTTGTTCGCGGAGCTCAAGGCCTTCGGGGTCCGCCATGAGGATCCCGACAAGCGCAACATCACCTACCGGAGGTCGGACGGCCGCTTCTGCATCATCGATTTCGAGTTCGCCGCACTCCTCACGGATCCTCCCGAGACCCATGGAAACGACCACTAAGGTGCCCCATCTCATCTGGCATGGATGGACCGACCGCGGAAAGGTGCGGGCCAACAACGAGGATGCATTCCTGGGCCTTGAGTTCGATGCCCAGGAAGTCCATCTCCTCGGCAAGATCGGTGAGGGTTCCCTGGAGAATGTCGATCGGGCCTTTGCGGTCTGCGACGGGATGGGAGGGGCCAAGGCCGGTGAGATCGCGAGCAGGATCGCTGTCGAACAGATCACCAGGCTCCTTCCCCGCAGCTTCCAGCAGCAGGCCAAGGGACTCGAAGCCGGGGTGTCCGACGTCCTCGGCGAACTCTTCGCCAAGGTCCACAAGGCCATCGTGCACCTCGGGGAGAGCTACGACGAATGCTCGGGGATGGAGACCACGCTGAGCCTCTGCTGGTTCACACCCGACTGGCTGTACTACGCGCACATCGGGGACAGCCGGATCTACCACCTGCCACAGGGGACCGAGGAGCTGCGGCAGCTGAGCCACGATGACACCCATGTGGGGTGGCTCCTGCGCAACGGAAAGATCACCGAGCGCGAGGCCCGGTCGCACCCGCGACGCAATGTCCTTCAGAAGGCACTGGGCGGCGGCAACCAGTTCGTCAACCCCCAGATCGGCCGCCTCGAACACCGGCCCGGCGACCTCTTCCTGCTGTGTTCCGACGGGCTTTCGGAGGGGTTGTACCCCCACCAGATCGTGGATCTTCTTCGCTCCGGGAGCCAGGGAGACATGAATCCCGCCAAGGCCTTGGTCGAGGCGTCGGTGGATCGCGACGGCCGGGACAACACCACCGCGGTGGTGGTGCGGCTCGCTTGATCCCAGGCTCCAGCGATCGATCGTCCCCGCGGTCGGGCAGCCCAGCCCTCAATCTCTCCCCGAACCGTTCCCTTCTGGGCAATGGGACATCACCCCATCACACTTCCACCATGAGCAGCGCGAAGACCCCCCTTCAACTCGGCTACCGGATGCCCGCCGAGTGGGAACCCCACAAGGCCACGTGGCTCACCTGGCCAAGACCCGACGGCATCAGCTTTCCGGGAGCCTACGAGCCCATTCCCGACGTCTACGGGCAGTTCGTGTTCCACCTGACCCAATGCGAGGAGGTCCACATCAACGTCTGGAACGACGACCTCGCGGCTGCCATCCAGGAGGTTCTTCGTCGCCATCATGTGCGTCTCGATCGTGTCCATCTCCATCCATTCCGCGCCTACGAACCCTGGTGCCGGGATCACGGGCCCATCTTCCTCGTCCGCGAAGGCGAGGGATCCCGGGACCGCGCCGTGGTGGACTGGGGCTACAACGCCTGGGGCAACAAGTATCCACCCTTTGACCTCGACGACCAGGTTCCGACCCATGTCGCCCGGCTCCGGGGACTGCCGCTGTTCGAACCGGGCATCGTCATGGAGGGCGGCTCGCTCGAGGTGAACGGTCTCGGCACCCTCCTGACCACCGAGGCCTGCCTGCTCAACCCGAATCGGAACCCCCACCTCAACAAGGGACAGATCGAGGGGTACCTCAGGGAGTTTCTCGGGGTCCGAAACATCCTTTGGCTCGGCGATGGCATCGAGGGGGACGACACCGACGGTCATGTGGATGACCTGGCCCGCTTTGTCACCCATGACACGATCGTTACGGTGGTCGAGGAGGACCCGGCGGACACCAACCACGGGGTGCTCCAGGAGAACCTTGAGCGTCTCCGGCACATGCGGGACCAGGACGGCCAGCCATTCCGGATCATGGAGCTTCCGATGCCCCGCCGTATCGAGGTCGAGGACCAGCGCCTGCCTGCGAGCTACGCCAACTTCTACATCGCCAACGACCGGGTGATCGTGCCGACCTTCCGCGACCGGAACGACGCCATCGCCCTGGAGCGGCTGCAACGGCAGTTCAAGGATCGGAAGGTGGTGGGCATCGACTCCCTGGACCTCATCTGGGGACTCGGTTCGATTCATTGCATCAGCCAGCAGGAGCCCGCTTGATCCCATCACGGCAGCACCCCGGTCAGGATCGCCTCGTCCGCAGGCTCCTGTGGGTGCTGGGGTGGATGCTGCTCGTCACGTCTCCACCGGTGGCGGGCCACCCCTTCCTCCAGGATTCGTGGTGGGTGGTGGTGGAGGACCGACGCATCCTGTGCCGTGTCACGGCGACCCTGCGTGAGATCACGATCGCCCGGGGTCTCGGGTCCGGTTCCGAGACACCGCGGCTCACGGAACTCCTCGAGTGGGTTCCCCCCTACGGAGCGACCCTGTCGCGGTCGGTTTCCATCGTGGCCGACGGCAAGCCACTGCCGGTCACCGTGCTCGACTCGCGTCTGGAGGCCGAAGGGGCGGAGGGACCCGGACCGGACTCGCCGTTCTTCCTCGACCAGACCCATGCCGTGTTCGACCTCGAGTGCGAGGTCCCGGGACCGTTGCGGGATCTTGAATTCCGCCAGCAGACCTTGAAGGGATCCAGCTATGCCCCGGGGACGCCCTGGGACGTGACCTATTCCCTGCTCATCCGGGACTCCAACGGGCGTGAGTTGGGGGCCGGGATCGTGCGTGCGGACCTCCCCTACCACCTCGTTCTATCAGCGGAACCCGCCCCGGCAGTGGCCCCTGGACCGGACAGCCCTGCACCCGTCCCACCTCCACAGACCCGCGGCACGGGAATACCACCGCTCCTCGACTACCTTGGGCTCGGGATCCATCACATCCTGCACGGATACGACCACCTGCTCTTCCTTGCCGCGCTGGTACTCGCAATGCCGCCGCTTCGGGGTCTCCTTGCGATCCTACTCGCCTTCACCCTCGCCCACTCGATCACGATCACCCTCGCCGCGCTGGAGTGGGTCCGGGTGCCCTCATCCGTCGTGGAACCGCTCATCGCCGGAAGCATCGTGGTGGTGGCCCTCATGAATCTTATGAAACGGCAGCCGGACCATGATCCACGCCGCGTCTGGATCGCCTTCGGATTCGGGCTCGTCCACGGCCTTGGGTTTGCAGGAGGACTCGGCGAGGTGCTGGGAACGACATCAGGATGGCACGTCACCCTCGCGATTGGTGCATTCTGCCTCGGGGTCGAGATCGGCCATGTGAGCCTCGGGGTACCGGCTTGGGGAATGCTCCGCTCGGGGCGATCCCGCTGGGGTCTCGGGGTGGCCGCGACGATACGATCCGGAGGCTCAATCGCCGTGGCCCTCGGGGGAATCCTCTATCTCATCGCCGCGGTGCGACAGACCCCCTGAACCCGGTTCAGACCCCCCCGAACCGCCGATGGCGTCGGGCGTATTCCTCGAGGGCCTCGGCCAGCTGCGGCTTCCTGAAATCCGGCCAGAGCGTCGGGGTGATGACAAACTCGGCGTAGGAGATCTGCCACAGCAGGAAATTGCTGACCCGCATCTCGCCGCTCGTCCGGATCAGGAGGTCGGGGTCGGGCCAGTGGCGGGTGTAGAGGTGGTCCGCCACCACCCGCTCGGTGATCTCCGCAGGCTCGAGCCGGCCGGACTTGACCTTCTCGGCCAACTCCCGGACCGCCTCCACGATCTCGGTCCGACCGCCGTAGCTCAGGGCGATGATCAGGGTGAGTCCATTGTTCTTCGACAACGCAGCCCGGGTCTCGGCGAGCTGCTTTTGGACGAACTCGGGCAGACGCCAAATCTGCCCGATGGCCTCGAGACGGACATTGTTGCGCTGAAGCTCGGCAAGCTCGGTCTTCAGATACCGAGCCAGATACTTCATCAGGGTGTCGACCTCGTCCTGGGGCCGATTCCAGTTCTCCACCGAGAAGGCGTAGAGGGTCAGGTACTTGATGCCGAGTTCGCCGGCGGCCTTCACGATGGCCCTGACGGACTGGGCGCCGATGCGATGACCCTCGAAGCGGGGGCGATGCCGAGCCTTGGCCCAGCGACCATTGCCATCCATGATGATGGCAACATGCTGCGGGATGTTGTGGCCCGGCGCGGCCATGGACTTGGATTCAACGCTCATCGGATTGGACTCCCCCTTCGCTGGTCTCGATCCGGACTCCAGGACATCGCAGTGCAGCCTAGAGGAACGTCGTCTGGTCCCGGGCAGGTCCGACCGACACGATCGTCAGACGGGTCCCGGTGAGCTGGGCGAGGGTCAGGAGGTAGTGTCGGCAGTTCAGTGGCAGATCCTCCCATCGCCGGACTCCGTCGGTGGGCGTCTTCCATCCTGGGAAATCCTGGTAGACCGGTTCGCAGCGCCCGAGGAGTTCCGCGTCTGCCGGCATGTGCTCAAGAACCGCCCCGTCGAGCCGATATCCGGTGCACGCCCGGATGGTCTCCAGCGAGTCGAGTCCATCGACATTCGTCACCGCCAGTTCGTCGATCCCGTTGACCATGGTGGCGTGGCGGGTGGCCACGGCGTCGAACCACCCACAGCGACGTGCCCGACCGGTCGTGGCACCGAACTCGCGTCCCATTCCGTGGAGGAGGTCTCCGAGTCCCTGATCCTCGGTGGGCAATGGCCCGCCACCGACCCGGGTCGTATAGGCCTTGAGCACGCCCACCACGCGGTCCATACGGTTCGGAGGAACACCCGAACCCGTGCAGGCGCCACCAGCGGTTGTGTTCGAGGAGGTCACGAACGGATAGGTACCGTGATCAATGTCGAGGAAGGTCCCCTGCGCCCCCTCGAACAGGATGTTCTCACCCCGACGTCCTGCCTCATGCAGGTAGACAACGGTGTTGGTGACGAAAGGCCGGAGCCGGTCGGCCGCCTTGGTGTACTCGACGAGGATGGGCTCGTATTCCAGGGGCTTGGCTCCGAGGGACTTGAGAATTTCGTTGTTCTCCTCGAGACGTTCCCGGAGTCGAAGCGGGAAGCGGGTGGGATTGATGAGGTCGATGACCCGGAGGCCCACCCGGGCGGCCTTGTCAACATAGGTTGGACCGATGCCCCTCTTGGTTGTCCCAATGCCCTGGGCGCCCTTACGGGCGTCGCGCTGGCCATCGATCTCACGATGCCAAGGCAGGACGACGTGGGCGGTTTCGGAGATCCGGAGATTCGCAGGGGTCACCTCGACCCCGAGTCGGAGCAGGCCGTCGATCTCGTGGTTCACCAGGTGGACAGGGTCGATGACGACACCGTTGCCGATCACGCAGATCTTGCCCTTGCGGAGGATGCCACTGGGGATGAGGTGGAGGACGTACTTGTCCTTGCCCACGAATACGGTGTGACCCGCGTTGTTGCCCCCCTGGGTCCGGACCACGATTCCCGCCTGTTCGGTCAGGACGTCGATGATCTTACCCTTGCCCTCGTCGCCCCATTGGGCGCCCACCAGAATTGTATTGGCCATGTCTTGCTGCGCAGCAACCCGCATGAAAAAAGCCCCGAAGGCAATTCGGGGCGTCCGCCGGTCTTTGCGGATGGAGCCTATGAGGCGCACCCGCAGCGGTCAACGGAACGAATCTCACGTCACACGAAGGACCTGCCAGCGGCGAGCCCGGGGACCTCAACCCGACGTCGACAGGCCTGGGGGATAGGGTAGACCCGCCCTTTGGTTCCCGAACGTTGACACCCGAAAACCAACTCCTTAGCGTCACCCGTAACGTTTCGGCCCACTCTCTGTACCATGCTCCGTCTTGCCCTGATTCTCGCCTTGCTGGTCTCTATCGGCGGGCTCGCCATCAGCGAATTCCACACCAAACCCAAGGTGGTCGACCTCAATGATCGCCTCACCTCGACCGAGGCCAGCCTCGCGCAGACGACGGAGGCCAAGAACAAGGCCGAGGCCGAGGCCAAGAACCAGAAAGCCATTGCCGACAAGGCGTCCCGGGAGCTGACCGAGACAAAGACGGCCCGCGAGAAAGCCGAAACCGAGGCCGAGCAACAGCTGGGTCGCGCCGAGCGCCTCCAGAACGATTTGGCCAAGGTCACCCGCGACAAGAACGAGGCCCAGCAGGCCCTTGCCGCGTGGAACGCCTTGGGTGTCCAGCCCGAACAGATCGCCCAACTCCGTTCCGACCTCAAGGCCACCTCCGAGGCCAAGGATGTCCTTGCAGATGAGAAGCGCATCCTCACGCGCAACATCGAGAAGCTCCAGGCTGCCCTCGACACGTTCCAGGGCCGCGAGCGCCCGATCGAGATGCCCGGGCTCAAGGGACAGGTGGCCGCGGTCGATCCCCGCTGGAAGTTTCTCGTGCTCAACGTCGGCGAGAACGAGGGCGCCAAAGAGCGCGGCATCGTAATGGTCCGTCGCGGCGACAAGCTGGTCGGCAAGGCCCGCATCGTCTCCGTCGAGTCCAACCGCAGCATCGCCAACCTCCTCCCGAAGTGGCAGCAGCCCGGCACAGAGGTCCAGGCTGGTGATACCATCCTCTTCTGAGCCCGATTCCCGCAGCCAATGCACTTCTTCCTACTCGCCGCCCTCACGCTGATCGTGATTCTTTTCAGCGGGTGCAAGACGGATGACGGCCTGACCGAGCGTCCGTGGAACGCACCCAAGTCCTGGGAAACGGGGCTCCCGTCCCAGATGAACGAAGGCCGCTGATCGATTCGGATTCCGATCCGGGTCGGATGGGAAGACAAAAACGCCGATGCCCTCACGGGCATCGGCGTTTTCCTTGGGGCTGACGACCGGATCAGGCCCCCATGCCGTCCTCGAAGCTCCCGGCGGCCTGGGGCCAGCAGAGGTTGTTGGCGACGTACCGGATGCCGTCCGCAGAGCAGAAATCCAGCTCCTTGTGGGCGGACTCCGCCTCGACGACCAAAGGCGCCGACTCGCACTTGTGCAGCCTGCAGTAGCGATCCTTGTAGCCCACCGCCAGCAGCAGCTCGACGTAGCGCTGCATGTTGAGGTCCCCCGAGCCAAGGTCGGTGAACTGCATCGCACGACGAGGCCAGTTGGGCTCCATCGCGCGGAGCGGGAATCCCGGCCGGATGACGAAGTTCTTCACGTGGGCCGCATAGATGTACGGACCCACCTTCAGGAACCGCGACTCCCAGCTCTCACCCTCCCAGCAGTGGCTCGGATCGGCATTCACGGCCAGACAGGGATCGTTGTCACAGATCCGGACGAGCATCAGGAAATCGTCGGCGCACATGGCCCCTGTGCCGGGATGGATCTCGTGGCACAGCTTGATCCCCAATTGGTTGGCCTGCTTGCGGATCCTGGCCGTCTTCTTCACGAAACGCTCCTGGCCCTCCTTGAGGAGATCGTATCCGGGCCCGGCCCAGAATCCCCACGGATACCCCGTCGCCAGCTCCCAGCCAAAGGCCACGCCCCAGAACATCGGCATGCTCTTGATGCCCAGCTCGGCTGCGAGATCCATCAGCTTCAGGATGTAGGTCTCATGCCATTTCTCGATCTTGTCGGGACTCGCCGAGTGCAACTCGGCCGGGATGAATGGATGCCCCGACTTCGTGCCGGTCCAGGCACTCGTATGCACCCAGAATGGGCAATGGGAGGAGATGCCGTCGATCCGCATCCCGCGGGAACCGAAGATGTCGCGGATCTCCTTGGCCTTGAGGAAGCCACCGTTGCCATTCCCCAGCATGTAGTTGCTGGGCTGGGCTCCGGCAGCGCCGGCGGCCTTGGCATAGTCGAGGAACTGGGGCAGCGATTTGCCCCCGTGTTGGGCCCCTTCAATGGAGGCGTGGTAGGCGTGCTTGGACATGATGAATCCTTTGGTTAGGTGACGAGGAACGGCGGTTCGTGTAGCCGCAGCCCACGCCGATGGCAAGGGTTTCGAGGCCACAGGGAGCGGATTGCCGGTATCCCGTGCTGGACGTCGACGGGCGAATGCACGCCTCGCCGCGGGACCACGGAACCGCTCAGGGCAGAAGCCGACCCACCCACTGACTCAGCGTCTTCCCATCGGCCCGACCGGCAGCCTTGGCCTGGGCGGCCTTCATGACGGCTCCCATCTCCTTCTTGCTCGTGGCGCCAACCTCCTGAATCACCGCCCGCACCAGGGCCTCGATCTCGGATTCCGACAGGGCCTTGGGAAGGAACTCCTCGACCACAGCCAGCTCCCCCTTCTCCTTCGCGACAAGGTCTTCACGTCCGGCCTTGCCATACTCCTCCATCGCGTCCCGTCGCTTCTTGGCCTCCTTCTGGAGCAGCGCCACAACGTCGGCGTCCGGCAGGACCTCGGTCTTCTTTTCGATCTGGGCGTAGCCGAGGGCGGACTTGAGCATCCGCAGGGCAGCGGTCCGATCGGCATTCTTGGCGAGCATCGAGGACTTGAGCTCGGCGACGAGTTTCTCTTGGAGGGACATGATGGGTTGGATGTTCCGCTCGTTGACCGGCGGAACTAATTCTGAGCCTCGCCGGCCCGTCGCAATCCTCAACTCAAATCAGCCACCGGAGGGGCGTCCGCTGATCCAATCCGCTCCTCCGCCTCGTCTTCCCGCACTGGGCCAACCATCACGACGAACTCCCCCTTGCGCGGCCGGAGGGCAAGCTGGGACTGGATCTCCGCCGGCCGACCCCGGATCCACTCCTCGAAACGCTTGGTGATCTCCCGGGCCAGAACCACCTCCCGCTCCGGAAGCGCCACCGCAAGCTCGTCCACGAGCCGGGTGATCCGGTAGGGGGATTCGTAGACCACCAATGTCCCGGGCAGGGAGGCGAGCTCCTGAAGCCGACGGGCACGCTGGCCCGATTTCACCGGCAGGAAGCCGACGAAGTGGAATTCCCCCGTGGGGAGCCCGCTGGCGGTGAGTGCCGCCACCAAGGCACAGGCACCGGGCACCGGTTCGACCCGGAGGCCGGCGGACCGGACCGCGGCCACGACACGTTCGCCGGGATCGCTGATGCCGGGCGATCCGGCATCCGAAACCAGCGCCACCGTCCGTCCATCCCGCAACCGTTCGAGGATCTCTCCAGCACGCCGTGCCTCGTTGAAGTGGAAGCACGAAATCAACGGCTTTTGGATCCCAAAGTGTTGGAGAAGACGTCCGGTCCGGCGGGTATCCTCCGCCGCGACCACGTCGCACGACCGCAGCACCCGAAGCGCCCGGAGAGTGATGTCCTCGAGGTTGCCGATGGGCGTCGCCACAAGATAGAGCGTCCCGGGCTCGAGGGGCGCCGGCTCCGCCGTCGTCTCGGAGGTCATGACCGGGAGAGGGCGTGGCGTTGCAGGACCTCGAGGTCCACAAACTCGAGTGCGGATTCGTGCGTGGACTCGAGGACCACCGGCGGCGCTTTGCCCGCCTCGAGCGCCTCCCGCCACCGGTTGACGCAGAGACACCAGCGGTCACCCGGACGAAGACCCGGAAAGTCCCATTCCTGGCGCGGCGTGCTCAGGTCGTTGCCCATACGACGCGAGAACTCCAGGAAATCACCCGTCACCTGGGCGCAGACCGTGTGCAACCCGACGTCACCCGCCCCCGTCCTGCAGAACCCATCCCGATAGAATCCCGTCATCGGATCCTGGCAGCAGGGCTTCAGTTCTTGCCCGAGGACATTGGTCGGCATGCCCCTATCGAACTATGGAACCGTGGACTCCACAACCGCGTTCACCCCTGAGCCGCCGACACCGCCACCAAAAACTCGCGGAGCTTCCGAGGATCCTTGTGCCCCGGGGCACTCTCGACGCCGCTTGAGACGTCCACCGCGAAGGGCCGCACCACCTGGATCGCCTCGGCCACATTCACCGAATCGAGACCCCCGGCAAGGATGATGGGGACACCCAGCACCTTGGCCTCGACGGCACGGACCCAGTCGAACCGGGTCCCAGTCCCCCCGTGTCGTCCGGGAACGTAGGCGTCGAGGAGGAATCCTGCGACACACCCCCGGTAGGACTGCATGCGGACCACCGTTTCCGGCCCCTGGACCCGGAACGCCTTCACGACGGGCACCACCTGCTGGACCACCGCGCAGGTCTCAGGATTCTCATCACCATGGAGCTGGACGGTGTCCAGCCCCACCCGGGCTGCGACGTCGAGGACCTCCTCACGGGAGGCGTCGACGAAAAGCCCCACCTTCGAGACGAAGGGTGGAAGGGACCGGACCAGCACCTCAGCCTGGTCCCTGGTGAGGGCCCGCGGACTCGACGGAGCGAAGACAAAACCAAGGGCGTGGGCACCGTGGTCGATGGCCACCTGGGCATCTTCGGCCCGGGTGATGCCGCAGATCTTGGTTCGAACGATGGACATTGGTGCCAGCATGTCGGTGATCCCCGTCGACGGCAACGATACCCCTCTGGGGTCGGCACCAAATCTCACCCTCAGCGCAGCCCTGGCTTGTGGGCCACGTGGAGGCCCATGATCCCACCCAGCAGGTTGAAGGTCTGCGTCGACCCAAACCCAAGACCGCGCAGGAGCGCATCGACACCCCTTTGAGCCGGGTAGTCCCGCAGGGAGTCGAGGATGTAGCCGTGGGTATCGGCATCCCCGAAGAACAGGCGCCCAAACACCGGGACGAGATGGGCCAGATACTGGAAGTAGAGCCAGCGGAACGGCGGCCACTCCGGCTTCCCGAAGTCGAGGATGAGCAGCCGCCCCCCCGGACGCAGGACCCGGTGCATTTCGGCCAGCCCCTGGGGGATATCGGCAAGGTTTCGGAGCCCATAGCTGATGGTGACGACATCGAAGGACCCGTCCGGGAATCGGAGCCGGAGGGCATCGCCCTGCTCAAACGCCACGGCTTGGGTCACCGGATTCCTCGAAGCCCGCTGGCGCGCCACCTCCAGCATCGGTTCACTGAAGTCGACACCCACGACTTCCGCCCCTTCGCCCCGAAGGGCCAGGGCGATGTCGCCCGTGCCACAGCACAGGTCGAGAGCCCTCTCCGCGGGGAGGACGGCGGCAAGCCTGAGGAGGCGACGTTTCCAGAGCCGGTGGAGACCGAGGCTCTGGAGGTCGTTGATGAGGTCATAGCGTGGAGCCACCTCGGCGAAGAGATCCCTGACCTTCTCCGCCCGCCGCTCGCCCTTCACATAGAATTTCCCCGCCACGCCGGCGGACAGTAGTCGATCCTCGTGGAATGACGATCGGATAGGTGCAGATCACCCTGCGGACAGCGGACGCGAATCCGAGGCCCGAGTAAGGACAGCCGAGCGAAAGAGGCGATCCATGGCGCGATTCCTCTGTTCTCTTGTCCACGACCACCTTGTACTTCTCCGGCATCACGGTGAATCGGAAGCGAATCCTGTTTGTCGACCACGTCAGCAAGGTGCTCGGAGGGGCGGAAATCAACCTCGTCGAGCTCCTCGGTCTGCCTGCCCTCCGGTCCCGATGGGAGGCGTCCGTCGCCTGCGCTCCTGGGAGTCCTCTCGAAACCTCGATCGCACGTGCCCAGATTCCGCGTCACGCCTTCGGGCTATCCCAGTCGCTCAACGAGATGCGCGTCGTGGGCAGGCGATTCAGCCCCTTCCGTGCCTGGAAGGGATGGCGGGAGGTGCACGCCGCAACGCGTCGGCTCGAGTCGATCATCGCCGGCGCACGACCCGATGTCGTGATCTCCTGCACCAACAAGGACGATCTCATTGCCGGCAACGCGACGCGGCACTCCGGAACCCCGAACGTCTGGTGGTTCAACGACATCCTCAGCCCGGAGTTCTTCAGTTGGCCGGTGCGACGCGTCTTTGTCCAACGAGCCCGACGCCAGGCCGCACGCGTGATCACCGTCTCGGAATTCGCCAGGAAGGTGCTGCTCGACCAGGGGCTTTCCGAGGACCGGGTCACCACCGTCCACAATGGCATTCCGTTGGACCGATACCGGAGGATCCAGTCGAGCCTGCTGCGCGACCAACTCCGGATTCCACCAGGGGAGCCGCTGATCGGCCTGGTCGGACGCATCACTCCCTGGAAGGGACAGGATTTCTTCCTGCGACTCGCCAAGGACTGGGCTGGACAGGGTCGCCCGGGGCGGTTCGTCGTGATCGGACGGGCGTTCAACGAGGACGCCCCGTTTGAAGCATCGCTGAAGCGCTTCGTGACCGCCCAGCGGCTGGAATCCCGGGTTCACTTCGTCGCATTCCAGGCCGACATCGCATCGACTCTGTCCCAGCTCGACCTCCTCCTGCACTGCTCCACGAAGCCAGAGCCCTTTGGTCGGGTGATCATCGAAGGCATGGCCGTCGGACTTCCTGTCATCGCGGCCGCGGCGGGAGGGGTTTCTGAGATCATCACGCCCGGGGTCGATGCCGGACTGGCCACGCCCGGCAATTCGGATGCCTACCTGGCACAGATGACCGCGATCCTCGGCAGTGCCGAGAAGCGAAACGCCTGGTCGATCGCAGGACGCCGGACGGTCGAGACGAAGTTCACACTCGAACGGGTGTTCCAGGACTTCGACCGGGTCGCAACCGAGGTCATGGCGAAGTGATACGATAGAACCACATCGCCTCGTCCAGAGGCTCGAGGCTCCGGGTATGGTACAGGATTCCAACGGTGGACCACGGACCCGACACGGAAGGGCCCTTCCAGAGCGTGAACCGCTCCGCACCGGAATCGGGCCACTCGAGGGCCAGACCGTCGGCCGTGAGAGCGGCCGAGACCGGGATTGGCTCCTCAACGGACTCCCGGACGACGCCCCGGAAGACCACCCGATCCAGACGCCATACCCCTGAGGGACCATAGACACCGGTGCCGTCGGACCTGGATTTGACGGTGGGATAGAGTCCGTCAGATCGGGTGTCGGTGACGATCCGGATCCGGGTCGCCCCCGAGGAAAGAGGGTCCAGCACGCCCGAAAGATCGAGCGACATCGGGATGAAGACTCCGTCCTGCGTCACCTCGAGTGTTCCCGCCTCAACAAAGTCGCCCGCCCCCTGCCCCACCAGCACCACCAGACGGGAACAGGCCGTGGGCGAGACCCGCAGCTCGAACGACAGCTGCAACCTCGAAAAGGCATCCGCGAGCACGAACTCAACCCCAGCCGAACGCGGGGCCGTCCCCTGCGGAGGGAAGCCCCAGAGTCCGAGGGACGCGTTGGGAGAGAGTGGATCGGCCGGTGAACCAGTCAGGTTCGTCACGGAAACTCCGCCCAGGACCCGGGCCTCTCCGGAACCCTGAGAGGCCTGGAAAACACCCGGTGCATTGAAGTTCCAGACCGCCACCTCACGCAGCTCGGCGGTTCTTGCCGACACCATGGTCGCCAGGAACACGCCCAGCCTGACCAAATGACCCTTCCAGTTTTGTTGCATGCAACGAATCCTGCCAGCTCAGTCCCGGTGTCAGCCCAGTCTCCGTTCCTCCCTAGATCTAGGGACTTCAACGGGCTCGACACCCCGAGGAAGAGGCACCCAGCGACGCCTCGGAGCCCGGCCTGCCAGACGCCCCGGCTCCGAGTCCAACAAGCCCGAACGTGTGCGTTGAAATCGATCCGACGCGTCCTATAGTCACGCCCCTCGAGCCTCTCAAGATGAGTGACCCCAACGCCGCACTGACGGCCGCAACCGACTCCTGGAGCCCGCAATCCTCTCGCGCGCTCTACAACATCGATCGCTGGGGTGCCGGCTATTTCGACATCAACGCCGAAGGCCATGCGGTGGCAACGCCGCTGCAGAACGGGGTGCAGGTCGACATAACCGACCTCATCGCCGACGCCAAGGCGCGAGGCCTGAAGTTCCCATTGCTGATCCGCTTCCAGGACATCCTCCGGCACCGGGTGCAGGCCCTCAACGACGCGTTCCGGGCCAGCATCTCCGAGTTCGGGTACAAGGGCCGCTACCGCGGCGTCTTCCCGATCAAGGTCAACCAGCTCCGTGAGGTCGTGGAGGAGATCCTCGAGGCCGGAAAGCCCTTCGACTTCGGACTCGAGGTCGGATCCAAGCCCGAGCTCTTCGCCGGCATGGCACTCCAGGACCAGCCCGGGGCCCTCATCATCTGCAACGGCTACAAGGACCCGGCCTTCATCCGGCTTGCGCTCCAGGGCATCCGTCTCGGCAAGAACGTCATCATGGTCGTGGAGAAGATCGAGGAACTACGCCTCATCATCGCCACCTCGAAGGCCATCGGAGTCGAACCCATGATCGGCATCCGGGCACGCCTGCTCAGCAAGGGTGCCGGCAAGTGGGCCGAGAGCGGAGGCGAGAATGCCAAGTTCGGACTCAGCACGACCGAACTCCTGGCCGCCACCGAACTGCTGCGCCGTGAGGGCCTTGCCCACTGCTTCAAGCTGCTTCACTTCCACATCGGCTCCCAGGTGCCCGACATCCTGACGGTGAAACGCGCTGTCCAGGAAGCCGGGCGCATCTACTCCAAGCTCCACAAGTTCGGGTTCCCGGTGGAGTACGTGGATGTCGGAGGTGGACTCGGCGTCGACTACGACGGCTCGCGGAGCGCCTTCGACAGCTCCACCAACTACACGCTCCAGGAATACGCGAATGACGTCGTCTACTACCTAGGCGAGGTCTGCAACCAGGAGAACGTCCCCCACCCGAACATCGTCAGCGAAAGCGGCCGCGCCCTCGTCGCCCACCACAGCATGCTCGTGGTCGAGGTCTTTGGTCACATCGACAAGACCCCGCCCGAACTCGACTTCACGTTCGGACCCAACGAACACGGCATCGTCAAGGAACTGCTCGAGATCCGCGACAACCTAGGGAGTCTCAACAAGCTCGAGGCGTACCATGATGCCCTCGAACGCAAGGAGGACGCCCATCAACGGTTCATCCTCGGTGTGATGGATCTGCAGGACAAAGCCAAGATCGAGCACCTGTACTGGGAGATCTCCGAGTCGGTCGTGCAGAGCTTTCGCTCGCAGAGCCATGTCCCGGAGGAGATCCGGCATCTCGAGGACAGCCTCGGTCACCAGTACCTCTGCAATTTCTCCGTCTTCCAGTCGCTCCTCGACCACTGGGCCCTCGGACAGCTGTTTCCGATCATGCCGATCGACCGCCTGGAGGAGCGCCCCACCCGGGAGGGCACCCTGGTCGACATCACCTGCGACTCCGACGGCCAGATCAACAAGTTCATCGATCTCCGGGACGTCCGCGACACCCTGCCGCTCCACCCGCTGAACGGGACCAACGGCACCCAGGAACCCTACTACCTGGGCTTCTTCCTGATGGGGGCCTACCAGGATATCATGGGAGACCTGCACAACCTCTTTGGTCGGGTCAACGAGATGCACGTCTTCCTCGAGCCGGATGAGCCCACGGGCTACTACGTCGAGGAGGTCATCGAGGGCAACCAGATCGTCGAGACCCTCCGCGCCGTGCAATACGAGGAGAGTGAACTCAAGCGCCAGATGAAGGCGCAGGTCGACGCCGCGATCCGGAGCGACCGTCTCAAGCCGACCGAGGGGATGAAGCTGCTCGACGAATACGAGCGCGGCCTCAAGGACTACACCTACCTGTCGATCCACTGACCGACCGGCGCGGGGCCTCGGCCCAGAGCACCGGCCCCACCCGCGTCCATGTCCGAGAAGACCGTCCTCCCCTCGCTCGCACGGGTCGTCCGGGGACTGGTGCTGCTCTTCTGGGGGGTGCCCGCCATGCTCCTGGCGGCGACAGCCTGCGCACTCGATCTTGGCTGGCGGCAGTTCGGCTTCGCCCCGACCGCCGTCGCATCGGCAAGCCTGGTGGTCGGCCTCTTCCATCTCCGGAAGTTCCAGGCGCGTGAGACGGTTTGGGTGAACGCCCGGCATCGTGCCTCCTTCCTGGCACTCCTCCTGGTGGGACTCTCCCCGACGCCGGTCTGGTGGAACCGTGCCCCGGACGAGGCCTTCTTCGGTCATGGCATGGTGCTGCTGAGCCTGGCAGGCGTCGCGTTCCTCATCGCCGTGAATGACGCGATCCTGCGGCTTGCCGCGATGCTGCCGGACCAGGCGCTCCGATCGGAGACGCTCTTCTTCACCCGACTCAACAGCCGGGGCCTGATGGTCCTCGGGCTGTTCGTCCTCCTCTGGCTCGGCCTGCCCCATTGGAACCCCGCGCCCGAACCAATCGTCCGATTCCGAGCCTTCCTCGAGTTCACCCGCCCGTGGCTTTTTATCATGCTGCTGCTCCCGCCGGTCGCGCTGACCATGACACTCCTGTGGAAGATCAAGGAGGCCATCCTCCACAGCGTCTTCAGGGGTTGAGGGCCGGGAGCTCGTCACCGACAGATTCCGTCTTGGTGGTCCACGGATCCCGGGACACTGTGCGGCCATGCCGAGAAAGTACTGGCTCGTGAAGCAGGAACCCGATGCCTACTCCTGGGAGGCATTCGTCACCGACGGAAGGACCGCCTGGACCGGGGTTCGGAACTTCCAGGCCCGGAACAACCTGCGGGCCATGCGCGCCGGGGATCGCGTCCTCTACTACCACAGCAACATCGGCAAGGAGATCGTGGGCTGCGCCACCGTGGAGCGGGAAGCCTATCCCGATCCAACCGCCTCCGAGGGCGACTGGTCCTGCGTCGATCTCGTTCCCCACAAGGTGCTCAAACGCCGGGTGACCCTCGACGAGCTGAAAACCGATCCTGGGACACGCGAGATCCCGCTGATCCGCCACACGCGCCTGAGCGTGATGCCCCTGGAGGAGGCCGCATTCCGGCGCATTGCCGACATGGGGCAGACCGCAGTCTGATCTGATTCTGCCTCAGGGCTTCAGCTTCACGGTGCGCTTCAGCCGGGCACTCCGAACCGCGGCATCCACGATCTCCTGACCGATCCGGCTGATCGGCAAGCTCACCGGCCCCTCCAGCGGTTCCCCCTGCTCGAGGCAGTGGAGGAGATACTGGACGGGGTTCTGGTTCGGGGCCTTGGGAGCTGGCGCCTCGACACGATACGGCTCCGGCTTCCTGCGGGTCTGCACCGTCACATGGTCGTCGTAGTCGTAGCTGCTGACCGTCCCCTCGGTGCCCAGGATGATGAACCCACAGCGGGGCTGGGGCTGGATGATCCAGGGATCGGTGAACGTGCCCCAGCGGGTCTCGAACTTCGAGAGTCCATGGGCATAGCGGGCAACGACGATGCTGTGCTCGTCGACCTCCAACCCCTCCGGTTCGTCAACCGTCGCGGTGACCTCGATCGGACGCCGCCCCCCCTGATACCAGGTGCCGAGGGTGGTTCCATAGCCGAGGTAGTCGAGAAGCGACCCACCCCCATGGGCGCGCTTGTAGAACCAGGAATGGGGCTTCTCGCGGGCCACCTGGGCCGCCGTCTTCTCATCCTTGTCCGCACCATGGAAGAGCGGACCACGGTTGCCGCCGATATGCCACACGTTGAGGACGTCGCCGATCTCGCCCTTCGACACGAGCTCATGCGCCTTGCGATGCGACCCGACCCACTGCAGGGGCCAGTTGATCATGAGCTGCTGGCCCTTCCGGACTGCGGCCGCCATGGCGTCCGCCTCCTTGAGCGACGCGGCAAAGGGCTTCTCGACCATGATATGGCAGCCGAACGGCGCCACCTTCTTCACCCACTCGCCGTGTTTGGAGGCTGCCGGACAGAGAATCACGACGTCCGGCTGCGTCTTCGCGAGACACTCCCGGTAGTCGGTGAAGGCATTGTGTCGGTCGACCAATCCCTTGCGGATCGCCTCCTCCATGCGCTCGGGCTTCTCATCACTCACCCCCACGACCTCGGCCCGGGGATGCTCATGGGCGTACCGCAGGAGGTCACCCATGTGGAAATGGTCAAAATTGATGCCGACGATCTTCCAGGGACGCTTTTTCATGGCAGTGGATCCAGAGAACGATGACCGCGGAACCGTCCGGATTTCAGAGCACAAAACGATTAAATCAAGGAGAGGCTGGTTGTCCAGTCGCGCCCCCCGCCGCCCCTCGCTCGAACACGACCCTGTGGCGGGACTTTCCCTTCATGAAGAATCGCGCGCTCTGTCCCGCCCGGGAATCGGTTCCATGAATCAACCCATCGCCGATCACCTGACAGTACCATGATCCACCCTCATGGAGCCGGCGTGGCGGAGTGAACGTCTCAGGTCGGGAGAGGTCGCCGGCGAAAAACACATACACGCCCTCTTGGGTCCAGTTGGCATCTGCTGTCCGGTTCACGAGGACCACATGGCACCGGAGATGGGTGTTCCAGTGCACGGATGGCCCCCAGAACGCATCTGCCTTCGGATTCGACCATGCCACCCGGGCCGGCACCACCGGCTTTCCTTGCCCCCCCAGCCCCGGAGCATCCCAAGCCTTTCCCGTCCATCGCCAGACCTTGCCGACAGGAGCCTCGAGGTCGGCCAACGCAACCCGGGCGATCTGGATGCCCTGGTTGGACAAGGGATCCGTGTAAGAGGAGAAAAAAATGTAGGCCCACCCGCCCTTCCCATCGATCGCCCAGCTCGGATCGCCAACCCCTCCAGCAAAGAACTTGTTGGGCGTGTCACACGAACGCCGTACACCAGGATCCCGTAGAACGATTCCCAGATCCGTCCACGTCTGACCCAGATCCCGGGACCGGGCCACTCCGATGTCCGGCACGGTGAAATATTCCCGCTCCGGACACTCCCCGAGGTATTCCTCCCGGTGGTAGAGACCAAGAAGTAGCCCATCATCACGCAGGTACACCGCTTCGATCCAGCGCAGCTTCTTCGCGCCATCGTCGAACCGACTTGGAACCGACGCACCCAGCCCCTCCAGATTCGGACCCACGCTCCGGGAGGGCCTTTGATTCGAGGTGAACAGGTAAAGCTGTCCGGCGTGCCAGAAACAGGGCGAGTTGCAGTCCGGGTCGGACGGAAACTCGAGAAGCGGGGCTGGCTCCAGACGGGCGCGGGGCTCTGAAGGAGCCCGATCCGCAGCACCAGCAGAATTCAACCCCAGAGTGAGTGCCAACAGGACGATCTGAAGACCGGTAAGACCCTCCGGAACCCATTCCCTTCCACGGCTCATGCGTCTTGAATTGCAGACATCGCCGGCCGGTTCAAGCGCCGGGAAACACTCCGGCGCACGTCCAAAAGGATTCACCATTCACGAAAACAGGAATGGAGCACCACCGACTCAATTCAGGTGGAGCCTGTCGCCTCCTACACCTTGATGGCTCAACGGTATTGCTTGGACACTTATCACTGCAGTTCGTGCCCCCTAGCAACGACGAGTGCTTCATCTCATTGCGCCCCAGCAGGAGCGCCACTCCGGAACAGATCCAGGTTCCTCACCACGGGATCCCCCAAGGGGGCCCAGACCCGAACTTGGGCGAAGAGCCCGCTGTCGTTGAAGGAGCCGAAGCCGATGTAGCCCGCGCCAAACCGGGCGTCCTCCGCCAGCATCGCCGGGGTCGTCATGTCGTCGAACCAGACCGTGATCCGGGTACGGAGACGCTGGACCCGTACCCGGTGCCATTCGTTCTGCCCCCAGCGACTTCCCTCGGTCGTCCGGGTGGAGATCTTCGTGAACGGCTTGCCGTCGACGATGAACACCTGGTTCGCCTCCGGATCGGTCTTGCTGGCGAAATGGGCGTAGTAGTACCGGCCGGGATCCTGGAACCCGAAGAACAGGCAGAGATCGCGATGCCCATAGTCGGGTCCGGTCTGGAGCAGCTCAGCCTCGAGCAGGAAGTCGCCAAAACGCCGCGTGGTCAGCACCGCAATGCTGCTCGGCGAGCGAACCTTCGCGGCGTACTGGCTGTTCCCGATGAGCTCGAGGGCCGCCCGGCCGGCATTGGTGCTCCGACGCCACGCCTTGGGATCGGTAAATTCGAGCTGCCCGAGGATGGCGTCACTCGCCAGATCCGGCTGCCACTGTAGCGAGAACCCCTTGGGGACATAGGCAGGCGGCTCCTCGGCGAAGGCCTGAAAAAGAACGGTAAATCCACACAGCAGGAGCAGCAGGGACACGAGATATTTCATGGGTGAGGTGCGGTTCCAACCTTCGATTCCAGAATGCCCGCCCAGGACCGATCCATCACTCCCCAAATCCAGTGACTCTGATCTGACCGAACCGGACCAAGGGCGGGGCGGAGGTCCGGGCTGAGGCAATAGTTGCCTCACTCGTTTCCACTCCGGTTGACCGAGAGCACGCTCCCACCGGAACCACCCGAGGCGATGATCACGCTTCCACCCAGGACCGTGGTCATGGGCGTTGGGGATGGGCCACCCGCTTGTGACGCGTCACGGTTTGTCCAATGTTTAGACCAGGTTTGAACGACCATTCCTGAGCGACGCGGAATGACCCGATGGCCTTCGAGATCCAGAGAATCCGCGGGAGCAAACAACAGTTTCGTCTCGGGCTTGCAGCGCTGCCCATCCGTGAAAAGCTCCGCCTCCCCGATGCGCTCCGGGAACGACAGGTGACACTCGGATCGGGCAATGTGGCGGGACGGACTGACGGTGCCTGACAGGAACCCATCCGCTCTGCGTCAACGTGTCCTTGATGGAGGCGGTCGACGCATCGTGCCGGTGGAAGCTTCTTACGCCAACGTCACGGAGGCACCAGGTGGGGTGCGACCACCGAAATTGCCCACCGCCCTGCCCTGGGATCTAAGGGATCGAATGGGCAGTCCTCCAAGTTTCTGCAGGGCTGAAAGCCCAACCTATCCCGCCACGCTACCGTCTCTGCCCCCAGAGGGGAGTCCGGCATCCAGATGACTTCGGATGCAAGACCCGTCCTATCCCCAAATCTGGCGATGTTCGAAGAACTCCCGGAGAAGGTTGAATCGGTGACATGTCCGATCCAGTTCCCGATTTTGACGGCGCCTGGAAGGAGGCTTGGGACTTCTTCCTCCGTCCGTTCCTCCGGCTCTGCCAACAGCCGGTTCATCGGGGCATCGATGGGTCCAAACCTCCGGTCTATCTCGACACGGAACTCGGGAAGATCGCCTACGATGCCGAACTCGGACGTCAGCACCTGGACCGTCTCATCGGAGTTACCCGTTCCGATGGCCTCCCTCAGGACGTCCTGCTCCACACCGAGACCCAGTCCCATCGCGATTCCGAGATGGCATTCCGGATGTATCGGTACCACAGCCGGCTGGTCGAGCTCCGGGGTCGGCCCGTGGTTTCCTTGGTGATCCTGGCCCACGATCCCCTCTGGCGACCCGGACCCTATGAGCACAAACTCTGGGGGTGTCGGAGCCGGTTCGACTACCTCTCCTGCAAGCTCCTGGACTTCAAGGACGAGTTGCTTCTCCGGAGCCGGAATCCCATCGCCAAGGTGATCCTCGCCCAACGGATCGCGCATCGGACCACCAGCGACTCACCCCAGCGATGCAGGATAAAGCTCCAGTGGATCCGGCAGCTGCTCCAACAAGGGTTTCTTCGCCGTGATCTCCACCGGCTTTTCACCATGCTGGAGCGTATGACATCCCTGACTGAGGAGCTGGACATTGAATTCCGTCACCAGCTCAAGCAATCTGACCCATACAAGACCATGCCTTTCGTCACCACACTCGAACGCGTCGCCATGGAATAGGGACTCTCAAAGGACATCTCCCAAGGAATCTCCCACGGACAAGCCGAAGGACAGGTCTCGGCGCTGCGAGAATCGATCGAGGACCTTCTCAAGGAACGGTTTGGAGCCATCCCGGGCGATGTCGCGGAACGTCTGGAACAGGAATCGGACACGGGGACACTGCGCCTGTGGAACCGTCGGGCGGCCACCATCGAGTCGACCGTCTCGTTCCAGTCCCTTCTGGGACTGAGGGCGAGCTGAGATCCAAACTGGGGGGGGCAGGAACGCACCGCCTCCGATAGCAAGGCAAAGCCCCAGGACCCTGGGGATTGGGATCGCAGCCCATCATTCCGTTCAGTTCTTCTTAGCCCGCAACATTTCGCTGAGCACGGCCAGATCCTCCGGGCGCTGGGCGGGATCGAAGTCGATCGACCGCTCCCCCGCCACCAGCGCGGTGCGGCGGGCCTCCAAGCGGGCTTTCTCCCCAAACGTAGCCGAGGCGACGTAGATCGCCACCCGGCTGGCCTGGTCTCGGAGGGTCACGACCCCGTCACGGACCGAGTGCTCCACCGCCGTGATCCCGTCGGCATCCACCCGGAACACCTCCGCCGGGGACTTCAGATAGCTGGGAAGCGGGAAGCGAAAGACAACCGCACGCGGCGCACCGAACCGGAACACCCGTTCCTCACGGTCCGCCTCATACGCCAGGTCGAGCGCGAACAGGACCGCGCCCCGCGGGCCCGCCACGACATCGAGATCCCAATCGGGCTTCCCCTCGCGGAGGATCCGCTCGTGACCGACGGCGTCGCCCTCAAGATAATGGTCCTCCAGCATGCGGATTTCGCGTCCGATGCGCATCATCGGCTGGATCAGGTCCGGGAAGGTCACCAGCGAGCGGAGGCTGAGGTTGAACCAGTAGAGCGAGGTGATCCGGCTCGAGAGGGCATGATACGCCTGCAGCCGGAGCTCGTCGGGCGTCGGTGATCCCCGCTTGCGGCCGCCGTAGCCGTTCCAATCGTGATGCGGTCCCTGTGACCAGTACGCGGTCGGACGCGGCCGGTTCAACTCTCGGAGCGAGCGGCACATCTCGCCGATGGTCTCGAGCGGTGCGCCCCACCGGATCTTTTGGCCGTCCCACCGGTCATACTGACCCCAGGCGTCCGGCGACGGCGCCGTCACCCGGTAGGCATCGTAGTGGGGGTAGTCCGAGATGCCGGCGTAGAACCGCCACAGGCGCTCCTCGCTGTGGGTCACCGAGGTGGGCAGCCGAGTCGGCGCATAGGGCGACAACGCCTTCCAGCAGTCCTGGGGCGAGACGGGCTTCCCCCCGCCGTATTGGGGTTCCCCCAGGAATTCGACGGCGTGGACCCGGGGCAACACAGCATCGGAGTCGTAATGGGAGGTCGGCTCCAGCTTGCTGAAGTACTTCAGCGGATACCGCGTGTAGAGGCCATCCGGACCTGTCTGGTCCGTGTAGCCGGGGGTCTCCTGGATGTGCGCGGTGTTCACATGGATCCGCTTCAGGGTCTTCAGGAAGGGCACCGACTCAAGCGGCTTGCGACCACCCCCGCTGGTGTCGTGCACCCAACCGCCGCTGATGTCGAACACCTCACGCTTGATGCGCTGGTGCGACCAGACCGTCACCGTCCTACCAGCGGCATCGACGAGCCGCACTTCGATCCCTCCGTAGGTGAGCGGCAGGGGTCCGGTCTCCACGCGGGCGCCACCTCGATTGTGGGGCGGGATAACCCCATTGGCCGGGAAGGCCTTCAGGCCCTGTTCCAACCAGGCCTGTGGGCGCAACACCCGCCACGAGGTACTCGACTCCGGCAGCCAGAGGCGAAAAGCCTTCAGCGTCAGTGGCCCCGGGGTGTTGTTGACCACATGAAAGACGAGGGAATCGGGTGTCGGGTGGGTGGCCGAGCCCAGAAAGGTCACAGCGGACAGCCAAGCTGTGGGACTGGCGATGGGAACCTCGAGGCGTTCGGTGGATGCGGAACCGGGCCAGTGGATCAAGAGATCGATGGCGGTGTTGGTCCCCCAGGGTGCCCGCTTACCATTCCAGCTCCAGACCGTCATGGCGCCGGGAGGAAGTTTCAGAGGCTCGCCGCCCCAGGCCGAAGGGAGTTCGTGCCACGCCCAGTCGTCCGACGCCAACAGCTCCTCTGGGGTCCGTCCCCTGAGCCGGATGTCGGTCGAAGCCGGCAAGGTCAGCGTGTCCGCGAAGTCGTTGCGAAGGAACACTTCAACCCGTGCGCCGAGGCTGAAGTCCGGCTTCTTCCGATACTGCATCTCCGTCGACTGCAGATGCGGGACCACGTGGACTCCTTCGAGGGACAGGACCGCAGCCTGGGCGTTGGGACCCGAGACAATCTGGAATCCCAAAAGGAGCGAGGCAAGGGGACGCCACAGTCGGGACACGGAGCGCAGGACAATACGGGATGTTGGGAGGGAAATCATAGACTGGAATAAAACCTGGGAAGAATTCCCCGCTGAACATCGAGGAGACCCGTGTAGATCGAAGGGGTTTGAAAAGAGGTGCTCAGGAGGAAGGGCCCGGGAAAAAGTCGGAAAACGGTCATGGTTTCCAAACCAGCGTGGCAACGGACAGGGGGGTGAGCCGAGTCGTGAGACGAGTCCCCCTCCACGAGATAAGAATGTCGGGCTGGGCTTTGGTGGTGTTGGCAATAACAACGACTAGGCTGCCATCCGGATTCCGGAATCCTACATTGGATACGCCACCCGACGTCGCCGTGGTCCCAATCCGCACCGCACCAGGACGGATGAACCGCATGAACTGCCCATATATGTAGAAGTCTGAACGGTACTCCACCGCAAGGGACGCCGGATCCAGAACGACAATGGTCGGTGAGCACTCGTGGAAACCGGAGATGTTCGGCTTGCCGTTCCGGTCGATCATCGTCACCCACGCATTGTAGCTACCCGCCCAGTTCCGGAAGTAGGAGATGATCTGCGCACCACCGAGTGCCCCATAGACGGAGCCTTCGGAGAAGAGCACTGCCTTGTTGGGAAACTCACGATGGAGGCGACTCATCGCCTCCGGACGTCCCTCATAGAGATGGAAAGCGCTTCCGGAGACGAACTGTGCCGCAGCAGGGTCCTTGAGAATCGTCGCGGGGAACCCGGGGTTGTTGAAATTGTGATCGAAGGCCCAGATCGTAGTCTTCAGGCCTCGGGCCTTGAGGAGTGGACCAAGGTGGTCTCGGATGAAGTCGCGCTGCTCCCTGGCCGTCCAGAGGCAGCTCGGATAGGCAGCAGGGCCAAACTCCGGTTCGTTCTGCACGGTGATGGCATCGATCTCGACCCCTTCACGACGGTAGGCCTCAAGAAATCGGACAAGATATTCCGCAAAATAGGGGCGGCACTCGGGTCGGAGGGACCCGCCGCCAATGCGCCGGTTCGTCTTCATCCAGGTCGGCGGCGTCCAGGGTGAGGCGAAAAAGCGCAACCCAGGGCGGAGACGCTGTGCCGACGTGATCACGGGCAGCACATATTCCCGGTCTCGATCGATCGAGAATTTCTCCAGCCGAGGATCTTCCTGTCCGTCGGGCATGTCGTCATAGGTGTAGAACGGCCCCGGGGCGAAGTCTGAGGTGCCGATGCAAAGACGCATCAGGCTCATACCGATTCCGGTGTCCGGGTCCACCAGACTCTGTATCACGCGCTCCCGCTGGGCCTCGGGAAGGACACTGAGATTGTGGCAGGTGCTGTGTTCGAAGGAACTGCCGAGGCCGATGACGGACTGGTGGATGCTGGCCTCATCAATTTCGATGCGGGTTCCGGATGGCGCTGACCCGGTGCCGAACCCAAAATAAAGATCGGTTTGCCGTTCTAGTCGCGCCTTGAGATCCTCAGAAGAGAGCCACCATTGAACGGTCTGGGGTGATGCCTGATCGGCCCGTATCGGACCCCATGGACCTACGATCAACAGTACCGCCAGTCGACCTCTGGCGAGCAGTGAGATGGCCTCGTTCAGAAAATTTTTTTGAGACGGAAACAAGGCTCAAGACTCCTTAGCGGAGGTCAAAGCGCAAGCGATAAGCATTCTCTGGGGCTTACCCAGTTGCCTGCAGAGTGCCAGAATTGGGTCCCCGCGGCCGGACCTAACCCAAGTTCCTTGGCAACGACAACAGTGGACTTGCCGCTACCCAGCCAGTACCGGATAGCCTCCATTTTGAACGTGGCGTCGAACTTGTACCGGGCTTTGAGGGGATGAGTTTTGATGACGATTTCCATAGTGGCTGATCTCTCTTGATCTCCGTCCGAGAAATCGAAGAAGTCCCACCAATGAATTGGCGCCATTGCCGAACCCCGGTTCGCCACCACCTTGCTCCATGGCTCTGCGCATTTCCCTCGTTCTTCTCGCCGTCATCCTGCTCGTCGTCGGGGGATGCTCCACGGTGCCACGGAACTCCAATCCGGCCGCCGCCTTCCTCGAGGCCACCGAGCAGTTCAAAACCGAGGGCAACCTGACCCCGGGATCCCCGGAGGAGGCCCAGGCGATCGAGCGGGTAAAGGTGTTCCTCGGACGGATGACGCTGGATGCCGTCAACACCGAGGTCCCGCGACTCTACGCCGCGAACGCCTACCTCAACGACACGCTCAAGACCCTCCACGGCCCCCAGCAGATTCAGGAATACTTCCGCCAGACCCTGGATGCGGCAGAGAGCTTCACGGCGGACTTCCAGGACGTCACCCGAAGCCAGGACGGATACTATTACTTCCGCTGGATCATGAAAGTCCGGATGAAGAAGGTCGCGAAGGGCGAAACGATCACGACACCGGGCATCACCCTGGTCCGCTTCGACAAGACCGGCCGGATTCTGATCCACCAAGACTACTGGGACAGCACCTCAGGGCTGTTCGAGCACGTACCGGGCCTCGGCTACGGGATCCGAGCCATCAAGGCCCGGCTCTGAGCGGGGCGGCGGGTCTTCCGGGGTGGAGTATTGATGGTGACCTAGAGGGGAATGGGTTGGACCCCACGGAGGTGGGCGCTAGCGCACCCAGTGCCGCAGGGCACTGCGGCACCCACCGGTGCGGCAGCCACCCATTCGGCACCACCGGTCCAGCACCCACCCGCTCGGAGGGCCACCGCTCAGGAGGACTCGTCGCTGGGGCTCACACGTAATCCCGGGAATGACGCTTGAGGGGGTGGTCCTCGATGCCTAGCGTCAGTGAGGTCCCCGATGAACCACGCCCTCCACGCTCTCGCTGCAGCCATCCTGCTGGTCGGGATCACCGGATTCCCGACGCTGGGTGCGCCGACCGCGGCCTCCGACAAGGCCATCCCCGCGAAACCCGCTCTTCCGTCCCTCAAGGGACTCCGCCTCGAACCGTCCTCCATTACCCTGGGCCATTCCCGGGATGCCCGGAAGGTCCTGGTGCTCGGGGAGCGCAAGGACGGCGGCATCGTGGACCTGACCTCGGAAGCGGTGCTGAAGCCCGAGGGTGGGAATGTCGCGGTCGATCCTAACCAGTTCCTGACTCCCAAGGGCGTCGGCAAGACCACTGTCCGGATCACCGCCGGCGGCCTCTCGGCCTCGCTCCCGGTCGAGGTCACCTCCACCCAGACCCTGCCGGTGGGCTTTGTCCGGGATCTCGAGCCCGTCCTCGGCCGCGCCAACTGCAACCAGGGCACCTGCCACGGCTCCGCCAAGGGCAAGAACGGCTTCAAGCTCTCCCTCCGCGGCTACGATCCCGAATACGACTATCAGGCGCTCATCCAGGACCTCGCCGGACGCCGCTTCAACCGCGTCAATGTCGACGAGTCCCTGATGCTCCAGAAGCCCCTTGCCGACGTCCCGCACGAGGGGGGACAGGCGATCCGCCCAGGGTCGCGCTACCACACACTGCTCCGCCAATGGATCACCGAGGGGGCCCGGTATGAAGACCCCGGCCCGGCCCGGCCCAAGGAGCTGACCGTCCTGCCGTCGGCCGTCGAGATCGACCTCCCCGGACGCCAGCAGCAGTTCCTCGTTATCGCCACCTATACCGATGACACCACGCGAGACGTCACCCGCGAGGCGGTGCTCTCCAGCAACAACGAGGAGATCGCCCTGGTGAAGGACAACACCCTCACGGCGCTCCGCCGCGGTGAGATGGCTGTGTTGGTCCGCTATGAAGGCCTCTACACGGCACGCGAAGTCGTGGTGATGGGCGACCGGCAGGGATTCGCCTTCCAGCCGATGCCTGAGAACAACGCCGTCGACCGCCTGGTGAACGCCAAGCTGTCGCGGATGAAGATCAACCCCAGCGACCTCTGCACCGATGCCGAGTTCATCCGCCGGGTGTATCTCGACCTCACCGGCCAGCCTCCTACGTCGGACCGCGTCCGGGCCTTCCTCGACGACAAGACCGCCCAGCGCACCAAGCGCGACACGGTCATCGACGAGCTCCTGGGTTCGCCCGCGTACGCCGCGTTCTGGGCCAACAAATTCGCCGACCTCCTCCAGTGCAACTCGGAGAATCTCGGGAAGAAGGGGGTCTGGGTCTTCCGGACTTGGATCGAACAACAGCTCGCCAAGAACCGACCATTCGACCAGTTCGTCCGGGACCTGATCCTAGCCAAGGGCAGCACCTTCGAGAACCCCGCGGGAAACTATCTCCGGGCCCTCCGGGATCCGGACAAGATGACCGAGGATGTGTCGCAGACCTTTCTGGGCGTGCGGTTCAACTGTAACAAGTGCCATGACCATCCATTCGAGCGCTGGACGCAGAACCAGTACTACCAGTTCGGCGCCTACTTCTCCCAGGTCGCCTTCAAGCGCGGAACCCTCGGTCGCGACGTGCTGATCCGACCCAACGAGACCTACGCCTCCGAGCAGGTCTCCGAGGACATCGTCTACCAGAACTACAATGGTGGGGAATCCAAGCATCCGAAGGACGGGCGGGTGATGCCCCCGAAAGTCCCCTACGGCACCGCCAAGGAGCCGCAGGCAGGACAGGACCGACGCGAGGTCTTCGCCGATTGGCTCACCTCGAAGGACAACCCGTACTTCGCCAAGTCCACGGTCAACCGCTTCTGGAGCTATCTGTTCGGACGCGGAATCATTGATCCGGTTGATGACATCCGGGCTGGGAACCCGCCCAGCAACCCCGAGCTGCTCGACACCCTGACCCGCGACTTCATCGCGAGCGGCCATGACGTGCAGAAGCTGATCTGGACCCTCTGCCAGTCTCGGACTTACCAGCTGAGCATCATCCCGAACCGCTGGAACGAGGATGACCTCGTCAATTTCTCCCACGCCACCCCACGCCGGCTGAGCGCCGAGCAGATGCTCGATGCCGTCGCGGTGGCAACCGGCCATCGTCCGCAGTTCAAGGACCTGCCTTCGGGACTCCGTGCGGTGGAGGTGCCCGATGGCATGGTGGGCGGGAACGACTTCCTCGCACTCTTCGGCCGTCCCAAGCGGCAGAGCGCCTGCGAGTGCGAACGGTCCAGCAATGTGACGCTCTCGCATGCGCTGAACCTGATCAACGGCCCCACCCTCGGTGAATGCGTTAGCAGCCCCGAGAACCGGCTCGCGAAGCTGGTGAAGTCGGAGTCCGACGACCGCAAGGTGGTGGAGGAGATCTATCTGAGCTGCCTCAACCGCCTGCCCACCGAGCGCGAGGTCACCGGCCTCCGTCTCGGCGAGGGCGACCAGCGCCTCGAAGGAGCCCAAGATCTCGCCTGGGCGCTCCTCAACAGTCCCGCCTTCCTCTTCAATCGTTGAACCCCGACCTCCCATGATCTCCGTCCCCGGAAAATACGGCGCCACGTGCGACGGCTTCAGCCGCCGCGAATTCCTCCGCCTCGGCGGCGCCGGCCTCGCCGGCCTGAGCCTGGCCGACATCCTCCGCCTTCAGGCCGGTCAGAACCCTGCAGTCGGACCCGCATCAGGCCAGCCCAAGAACGGGTGGGGTGGAGCCAAATCGGTCATCATCCTCTACCTCCAGGGCGGACCGAGTCACATCGACATCTGGGATCCCAAGCCCGGTGCACCGTCCAACATCCGCGGCGACTTCAAGCCCATCCGGACCAAGGTCCCCGGCATCCAGGTCAGCGAGGTCATGCCGCGTCTGGCGCAGCAGCTCGACAAGGCGACCCTGATCCGCTCGATGAGCTACACACCGGTGGGACTCTTCAACCACACGGCGGCGATCTACCAGATCATGACCGGCTACACGCCGGACCGTGTCTCGCCGTCCGGCCAGCTCGAGCCACCCGCACCCAACGACTTCCCTCACCTCGGCTCCCAGATCGCCCGGCTCAAGCCACCCGAGGTCCCTATGCTGCCGTTCGTGATGCTCCCGCGTGCGCTGCAGGAGTCGAACGTCATCGGCAAAGGCGGTACGGCCGGGTTTCTCGGCGCGGCCTACGACCCCTACTATTTCTACCAGGACCCTGCGAAGGACATCAACCTGGCCGACCTGACGCTCCGCAAGGAGGTCAGTGCGGAGCGGCTCGGACGCCGTGAGACTCTGCTCAAGAAGATCAACGAGGCGATGCCCGACATGGAGAAGGCCGTTGGCAAGTACGCGCTCGACAGCTACTACCAGAAGGCGTTCGACCTCGTGAGCAGCGGACGCGCCCGCGATGCGTTCGACCTCGCCAAGGAGCCCGATGCCCTGCGCGATCGCTACGGTCGGCACACCTTCGGACAGGGCTGTCTCCTGGCGCGACGGCTCATCGAGGCCGGCACGCGCGTGGTGCAGATGAACTGGCCCGCCGTCGCAAACGGCGACCCGACGGTCGACGCCTGGGACACCCATGCGGCAAACTTCGGCCCCCTCCGCAACCTGCACTGTCCAAAGCTCGACTCCGGGCTGAGCACGCTCATCGAGGACATGGATCAGCGTGGCCTCCTCAAGGAGACGCTGGTGGTCGCCCTGGGTGAATTCGGACGCAGTCCCCGGCTCGGGGTCAGCACCAGTGGGAACACCAATTCCCCGGACGGACGCGACCACTGGCCCTACTGCTACACCGCCTTCATTGCCGGCGCCGGGGTCTCCCGTGGAGCGCTCTACGGCAAGTCCGACGCCACGGGCAGCAGCCCGGCGGAGAATGCGGTGCACCCGACACAGATCGTGGCCACGATCTACCACGCCTTGGGAATCGACCCGCACACGATCGTGATGAACCACCTGAACCAGCCGCGGGAACTTGTGCAGGCGGACCCGGTCCTCGGGTTGTTCAGCTGATCCGAAGCCGACCCCTGCGGCCTAAAGTCCCGGTCATTCCCGGTCCCAAAGCCACCGAGGATCCCAGCGATTGTTGCCGGTGCCCACGATCCCGTCGCCGCGCGCGACCTCGCCGCTCTCCGTCCGCCCCGGGTAGAACTGGAAGCCCACTTTGCTCACCCGCGTGGCCGACGAATGGCCGTCGGCCCAGGTCATCATCGCAGCCCCGGAATGCCGGTTCACGATGCGGTAGGGATTGTCGAAGGCGAAGTGGGGATGACTCGGGGTCAGGAAGTACAGCAGCTGGGCCCCCTTGATCTCCCGCCACTGGTCGGGGTCCTTCTCCGTCGGATTCCGCACCTTGCCAGCGTCAGCGAAGACCACGGACTCGGAGGGGTTCCTGACCGACGACAGCCGGAGGCTGCCGATGCGCTCGCCGGCCCATGGGGAGTAGCTGAACTCGATGTGGTTCATGCCAATTCCGAACCGGCCCTGGCCCTTGGACTGAGGGGTTCCCTGGACGATTCCGGACTGGTTGGTCCCGGTGACGCTAGGGCAATCGACCCCGTTTTTCGCCGGGAAGTAGGCGCGGAGCAGGTCTGGCCACCAGATCGTCGAACCGCCTGGCACGAAGGCGTCCGCGGGCGGCGTTCCTGGGATCTCGAGGGGCACCATGCAGTCACGGTGGTCCTGGGCGTACATCACGAAGGCGAGGCCGATCTGTCGACCGTTGCTCAGGCACCGCATGCCCTTGGCCTTCTCCTTCGCACGTCCCAGTGCTGGCAGGAGCATTCCGGCCAGGATCGCGATGATGGCGATCACGACGAGCAGCTCGATGAGCGTGAAGCCTGGTCGATTGGGACGACGCGGTGTCATGGGGTCATTTCCCACCCCGGAATCGGAGCACCTTCCCGTCCCCGGACAGAGTGACCGCGGCGTGTCCACCCGGGGTATGGGGCTTTCGCTGGAGCCAGATCTCCCACTGACCATTCCCGAGGACGGGTTCACCAACGACCGTGTCGGTAAACCGCCATCCGCGCTCCACCGCCGCCCCAACGGCCGCATCCATCACCCTCTGTCGGGTATCTCGCGAGGCACCCCAGGGGTCCAGCGGCCGAAGTTGGATCCACTCGGCGGGCCAGTGGATGGGCTGGGATGGCCCAGGAATCGTCCGACCGTTCACCACCAGCGATGCCATGCGGCGCCCCAGACGATCCACTTCCTTCGGGTGTTCCCGCCAGACATTGACGCTCTCGGTGGGGTCCGACTCGAGATCGTAAAGCTGCAAGGGCGGCAGGAGCTTCGCCTCGGGACTGCCGGGCTTCGGGATGCTCCAGCCGCCACTGTCAGGGGTGAACAGCAGCTTCCAGCGCCCCTGTCGGATGGCAAAGGATCCGTTGCTCGACTGGTGGACGAGGGATTCTCGGCCACCCCGACCGCTGTCTCCCTTCAACAACTGGGGCAGCAGGCTGACACTGTCCTCGGCAGCATCCGAGGGCAGTGGAACCCGCAGCAGATCAGCGAATGTAGCGATCAGGTCGACATGACCCACGGTTCGAGTGCACTGGCTTCCGGGAGCGATGCGTCCAGGCCAGCGGACGATGAACGGGACGCGATGGCCGCCCTCGAACAGATCGGCCTTGTGTCCCCGATACCCGCCGGTCGGGTCGTGTCCCAGACGCTGCAGCGACGCCATGTCGGCGACCGGGGCGAACCCGTTGTCGGTTGTGAAGACCACGATTGTGTTGGTGGCGATTCCCTCACGATCGAGGGTTCCCAGCAGGTCACCCACCGTCGCATCCACCTGCGCGACGAAATCCCCGTAGGCCGTGGTGTGGGTCCGACCCGCGAAACCCTCTGTCGGCAGGATCGGTGTGTGCGGGGACGCCAAGGCCAAGTAGAGAAAGAAGGGCTTCCGGTCGACCGGATGCGCCCGATCCCGGATCCAGTCGAGCGCCTCCTGCCGGAACCGCGGGTGGACGTCCTCATGCCGGAAGTCCGGCCCGATCCATCCCTCGCGCCACATCCTCATCCCCGGACTCGATGCGATGCGTTCGGTGGGAACCGACGTCGACCGGTCCTGTCGCAGGAAGACGTAGGGCGGCATGTCGAGGGATGCGCTGATGCCGAAGAACCGGTCGAACCCATGGGTAGTGGGTCCGCCGGCGAACGGTTTGGCAAAGTCCACCGCGTCGACCTTCGTCCCGGTCCGGACCCAATCGAGGCCAAGGTGCCACTTGCCCACCATCGCCGTGGCATAGCCCTGTTGTCGGAGGAACCCGGGAAGGGTCAGGCGGTTCGTCTCGATGAGGCCGAGATCGTATCCGTGCAGCACGCCCGATTTGAGCCGTCCTCGCCACGAGTACCGGCCGGTCAGCAGAGTGTACCGGCTCGGTGAGCAGACACCGGAGGCGGAATGGGCGTCCGAGAACGTGCGTCCCTCGCGCATCAGCCGATCGATCGCCGGCGTCTGCCAGGCGGATTTAGGATTCAGTCCAGAGACATCCCCAAGGCCCATGTCGTCTGCGAGGATGACGACGATGTTGGGTCGTGGTGCGGGGTCAGGCGCGGCTCCGAAGGTCCGGAATAGTCCGGCTCCAAGAACGAAAAGCGAAACGAGCAGGAAGCTCCGGCGGAGGAAAACGTTCACGGGATGGAGGTAGAGGATCCCAGACGGAACCCGCTGTCCAAACCAGACCTCACCCCTGGTGGATTCCGGGACCGATCACCGATCCACGACGCGGAAGAATTGCGGACCCACGACCGGAACCGGAGCCTCGAATTGAAGCGACGTCCCCGTGGCCACCTTGTCGGCGACGCCGCTCCACGGTCCAGCCGGGGTCGCGCTGGACTCGAGGCCGTAGGTTCTGCCCGAGACGGTGGCGGTGCACCCGATCACGATCGAGGCCCCTTCGAACTGAGGGGTTCCAAGGACGGTCGGCGTTGCCGGAGGCAGGCGACCACCCGTGGTCACCATCGGAAACCCGGTTCCAGTGTAGGTGAAGCTGGAGATTCGCGTCGTCGCATCGACCTCCGTCTGGGTGACGCCGAGGGTGAGCTTGATATGACCGATGTAGCTGACTCCAGGCTTGAGGACACCGGCGGGAATCTTGAACGACGCCGAGGTGCCATCCAGCGCCCCGGGACATCCGGAATCCGGCGATGCCAACAGGACGTTCCCAGCAGCATCCCGTACATCCAGATAGACCGAATCCTTCGATGTGGCTCCGAGCGGGGCCCACGTGACCACAAAATCCTTGGTTCCATCCACGGACTGCGCCGCTGCGTAGTTCAGCACCCGGATCACGGGGATCGTCACCTCGGCGAGGGAGACGTTCACCACGGCAGGCACCCCGGAAGCCCCCTGAAGGGTGAACCCATAGGTCCCCCCCGGAAACAAGGTGGTGAGGCTGTTGAGATTCGTGGCCGAGTCGTTCAGGAACAACATCGGGGACATCGGGAACGACATCAGGGGCTGGGTCTGTCCGGACGGCATTCGAAGGGCTCCATTGGTGGCGACAGCGGGGGCCTCCAGCATGACCATCGCAAGGAAGCCAAAGGGGCCGTCCTCACCCGAGCCTGCCTTCGGCACGACGGAGTCCGGGCCGGCTTGGGTATACGAGACCCTCCGCGAGAGGGTGAAGGTGCTCTTCACGGTGTTCGTGAAGGTCTGCCCGCAGGAATTGGTCACCACCTCCGTCCTGGGACCCGTTCCACCGCCGCCGATCCGGGTCTGGAAGCGTCCCTCGGTGTCCCCCTCGAGCATGTTGCCCTGGAGATCCTCAAACCCAGTGACCCCGGGGAAAAAGGGAGGCAAGGGTTCGATGGACGGCATGAGGACCCACTGGATTTCCCGATTGGCCGGCCATCCACCCCCCATCGAAGCCGTGAGGGTCTTGCCGTCAGCGCTCCAAGAGTAGATCACCTTCGTCTCATCGATCATACCGGTTCCCGCAAGCCACATGACAGACTGCTGGCGTTTCATCGGAGCGCTGAAGGTGAAGGTGACCGCAACCGAGGGGTCGACCTGTGTGGCGCCGTTCTCGGGCTGCACCGAGAGGAGGGTCGGCCCGCCGGATTCCTGGGCGGTGGCCTTTCCCAACAGGCAGGCAAGAGCCAGCGTGAGGCCGACGAAACGGGCGAAAATCTGGGAGGAAAGCAAAACCATGAGGACGGTTTTCATGAGGTTCAACGGGTTCTGAAGCGAAGCGCGTCTGGTCGATCCTTCCGCGTTGCCTGCCTAGTTCGCCACGACCGAGGTTGTCAAGCAAGCGACCCAACAGGGGGTAGGCGGGGAGACCGGAGAGCCATCCACTCCTGGGGGAGGAGTGGTGGCTGGGGGCGGAATCGAACCGCCGACACGAGGATTTTCAGTCCTCTGCTCTACCAACTGAGCTACCCAGCCGAAGACGAGGGCGAACTAGACACAAGCGCGGACCCGAGTGGCAAGGCGTTTTTCCGGACCAGACGTGACTCATCGAACCGGTCTTGCCACCCTCATACCCATGCCGTTCAGGGAACCCAGAAGGACCTTCCTCAAGCAGTTGGCGACCACCGGGTCCGCCGCCGCCCTCGCCGGCTGTGCCACATCGGATTCCATAGGACATCGGAGCACCAACCGCATCCTCACCGAGAACGCGCGGCCGGGAACGCCCGACTGGCAACTGACCAAGACCGGTGTCGATCCCGCTACCCAGTGGCGGTGTCCCTGGATCGAGGGGTACTGCTCCCACACCTCGATCCGACACGGTGAGGAACTGACAGTCTACGTCAGCACCAGGCCGGCAAGCCCGTTCCGACTCGAGGTCTTCCGCATGGGCTGGTACAGCGGCGCCGGTGCCCGGAAGGTGCTCGATCTGGGACCTCTAAAGGGACGCGCCCAGCCCGATCCTGTGGTCGGCAACAAACGACTGCAGGACTGCCGCTGGGAACCGTCGGCCGCGTTCCGGATCCCGTCGGACTGGGTCAGCGGCGTCTATCTGGGACGCCTCACGGCCGAGGTGGACGGCTGGCAGAGCTACGTGGTGTTCATCGTGCGGGACGACCGCCGGGCCGATTTCGTGTTCCAGTGCAGCGACCACACCTGGCAGGCCTACAATCGTTGGCCGCGAAACTTCGCCCTCTACGACAACGGTCAGAACGGGTGGTACTGGGGCGGCAACATCCAGGTCGGCTTCAACCGCCCCTACGGCCGCTACTGCCAGATCTTCGATGCCCCCCTTTCCCAAGGCTCCGGGGAGTTCCTGCTCTGGGAATTTCCAATCGCCTTCTGGCTGGAACAGCAGGGCTACGACGTCACCTACATCTCCAACCAGGACACCCATCGGGATCCCAAGGGTCTGCTTCGGGCGCGGGGGTTCCTGTCGGTGGGGCATGACGAGTATTGGACACCCGAGATGTTCTGGCACGTGAGGAAGGCCGTGGACGCCGGCGTTGGGGTGCTCTTCCTCTCGGGCAACACCTGCTGCGGACGGATCGCGCTGTCTCCCGACGGCGCCGGGCGTCCTGACCGGGTGTTCGAGAGGACCGGCGTCTTTGGCCCGCCCGGAGGGACTCGGGAATTTGTCGCGATGTCCTCGCTCTCCCATGAGCGACCCTACGCCAACGAACTGGTCGGGGCCCACAGCACCGGTCCGGTGACAGGGGGTGCCGACTGGACCTGCGCCGAGCCGGATCACTGGATCATCGCGGGCACCGGAATGAAGCGTGGAGACGGCATCACCGGGCTCGTGGGCTGGGAATGGCACGGTGACCCGGCCCCGATTCCTGGACTGCAGGTCGTCGCCACCGGGCCCACCTTCGAGGCCTCGGGCAAGCCCAACGGGGGCGTCTACACGGCCACGGTCTACTCCGGACCCCGGGGGAATCCGGTCTTCAATGCATCGACCATCTGGTGGGGTGACGGCCTGAGCGCACCTCCGGGCTACCTCCGACCCTCCGTCTACACGACACCCAAAGGCCCAGACCCCCGGGTCCAGCAGATCACCCGCAACCTCCTCGGCCGGATTCTCACCCTTCCCACACCGCGCGCATGAGTCCCATCCCCTTCGAAGTCTGCATCGACACCGTGGAATCCGCCCTCGCCGCAGAGGCCGGCGGCGCCAGTCGGGTCGAGCTCTGCTCGGCCCTTGGCGAGGGCGGTCTGACCCCCAGCCTCGGTCTGATGCAGGTGGTCCGATCCCGGATCGGGATCCCGATCGCCGCCATGGTCCGACCCCGCGCGGGTGACTTCTGCTACAGCGACGATGAATTCGAGGTGATGCAGCGCGATCTGTTGGCTCTCAAGGAACATGGGGCCAACATGATCGTCCTCGGCCTCCTCATGCCCGACGGCACGATCGATGCCGACCGGACTCGCGTCCTGATCGAACTGGCCCGCCCGCTGCCGGTGACCTTCCATCGGGCGTTCGATATGGCAAAGGATGCAAGGGCCTCGCTCGAGACCCTCATCCAGCTGCGCTGCGAACGGGTCCTGACCTCGGGCCAGGAGAAGTCGGTGCTCGAGGGACTCGACCTGCTGGTGGACCTGGTCCGACAGGCCGGAGACCGAATCCTGGTGGTGCCCGGTGGCGGGATTACGGAGAGGAACCTGCCGAGGATCCTGCGCGAATGCTCGCCGAAGGAATTCCATGTCTCGGCCAGCGGCACTCGGGACAGCCGCATGGAGTTCCGGAACTCCCGGATTCCCATGGGTCGCACCCTGGCGGCCTCGGAGTATTTCGTGTCGGTGGCGGATTCCGGACGCGTCCGCCGCTTCCGTTCGCTCGCGGATTGAACCTCCCACGGATGGACGCTGACGCCGCCCAGTGCCGCAGGGCACTGCGGCACCCACCAATGGCAGCGTCCCACGGATTGCCCCGAACCTTTCGACTCCCAACCCTCAACTGCCGAATCCACCACCACTTCTGCCCATGCCTGACGCCTATGAACTGGTCCAGCTCAAGAACGGCACCTGGAGCGTCCGCTCCACAGCCGAGGGTGAGACCTTTCATCCGGTGGTTGGTCCCGAGGCCGAGGCCGAGGCGCTCTATGTGCGCGGACTGCAGGTTGCGGAACGGATGGCAGCCCATCTGGAAGGTCCTTGGGTCATCTGGGACGTCGGACTCGGCGCCGCCGCGAACATCCTCACCGTCCTCCGGGCGCTCCCGGCTGGCGACCGCCCCGTCAGGGTACTGAGCTTCGACCACACGCTTGAACCCCTCCGGTTCGCCCTGAAGCACAGTGCCACCCTCGGCTACGTCGCGGGTCACGAAACCCTCGTCGAAGAGTTGCTGTCGACTGGAAGGATCGTGCGGGACACCGGCCCCTTCCCGCTCGACTGGGAGCTGCATCAGGCTGATTTCCCGACGCTCCTCAACGGACCGGGGGCGACCTCCTGGCCGAGTCCCCATGTGATCCTGTTCGATGCCTTTTCCCCGGGGCGGAACCCGACGATGTGGACCCTGCCGGTCTTCCGGCGGCTGCGGGAACTGGCGCAGTCATCGACCCCCTGTGCGATGGCGACCTATTCCAGGGCGACGCTCCTGCGGGTCACTCTGCTCCTTGCGGGCTGGCATGTGGGGGTAGGCCATGCGACCGGTGAGAAGGAGGAGACCACCCTTGCCGCGAACCGGCCCGAGCTCATCCAGGAACCCCTGGGTCTGGAATGGCTTCAACGGGCCCGACGCTCAACAAGCGCCGAACCCCTGCACACGCCTGAATACCGCCAGCAGCCCTTGTCGGCCGCCTCATGGTCAGCGCTCCAGGCACACCCCCAATTCCGGTCCTGATCGCACCGCCATCGGGGGTCGACAAACTTTCCCTTGGCCTGAAGTTCTCTGAACCGTCTATGGTCTCCCCGCCGTTTTCCCGCGTTTTCCGAACCTCATACCCGATGAATCTGGCACCTCGTCACGGACTTCCCCTCTGCCTCGGTCTCCTCCTCGCCCTGCTCGGAACCCCGGCTTGGGGACAGGCCCCGGTCGTCACCACCCAGCCGGCGAGCCAGACCAATACGGTCGGGACCTCGGCCATCCTGAGCGTCGGGGCCTCGGGGGCCTCTCCGCTGTCCTACCAGTGGTACTGGGGCGGGGTCCGGCTTCCGGCCGCGACCAACAGCACGCTCGTCATCGGCCTGTTCAACACGCTGCAGGCCGGAAACTACTTTGCGGTCGTCAGCAACGCCCTCGGGTCGGCGACGTCCGCTCCCGCGGCGCTGACCGTCCTTGGTCCTCCGGTCATCGTCACCCCTCCTTCCCCACAGGCCACCTACCTGGGACAGAATGCCACCTTCACGGTCCAGGCGGCCGGAACAGCCCCGCTGACCTATCAGTGGCTGTTCCAGGGAGGCCCCATCACCGCAGCCACCAATTCGACCCTCACAGTCACGAATGCCGCGTTCAACCAGGCCGGCCCCATCTCGGTCCGGGTCCGGAACGCCTACGGCGTCACGACCAGCATCCAGGCCAGCCTGATCGTCAACCCATGGCCCACGCCGGCGCTGCAGATCGGAACCCTCAGCACCACGAACCGGGTCCAGGCTCCCGTCCTGTTCACCGCGAACAGCACCGAGACGAACCTTTCCTTCTCGGTCACGTTCAACCCTGCCGTCTTCACCAACATGACCTTCGTGGCGGAGCGACTGCTGGGTGCGGTCGTGGGCGCGCAGTCCTCGCTGCGCCTGACGGCGCTTCCGGAGGATGCGGTCGTGTCGCTCGACACCTTCCTGTTGGCCGGTGGAAACCTCGGGGTCTCGATCGGCTGGTCCAAGCCGACCCTGCCACCGGGGCCCGGTCGGATCGGCTGGCTGGAATGTGACCTGGCCCCCGGGGCAACCAATGCAATGGCGGGCCTCCTCGGGCTGGTCGGATCTCCGGTGCCGGGGATCTTCGGGCCACCGATCGGGGGCACAAACACCCTGATCCTGCTCCCAATGGATCCCCAGACCATGTCGACCAGCGGGTTCAGCCTCGACCGCCAGACCGGCTTCCAGCAGCAGACCCTCACCTTCGCGAACCCGGGTAACGGGTTCATTCCCAACACACGCATCGCAGTCTCGACGCTCGGGAATGATTCCCTGACCAACCTCATCACCCTCGCGAACTCGCAGGGGCTCCTGGTGCCCAGGTTGACCCCCTATGTCGACCTTGGCGGTGTTGCCCCGGCCGAGACCCGGGAGGCCCTCATGCAGTTCTACGTCACCGACCGGGTGACGACGCCGACGCCGACGTACTCCGTCTATGGCACACCCGGGTTCACGCCTCCGACACCGAACGGCGCGGTCCTGCCCAATGTCACCACCCGTTGGACCAACGGCCTGGTGCTCGTCGAGTTTCCGACCCTCCTGGCCTACCGCTACTACATCCAATACGCGCCGACCCTGGCCGGGTTTACCAACGGAAACTTCCAGACCTCCTTCCCTCCCATGCTCGGCACCGGCAGTCAGCGCCAATGGCTGGACTCCGGACCACCGCGCACCCAGTCTCTGCCGGTCGAGGGATCCCGATTCTACCGCGTCGTTGAAACCCGCTGATCCGTCTCCGCACACAACGCCCCATGCGAACCTCCCTCCGATCCTTGACCCCGAAACTCCTCGCGGCATCGACCGCCACACTCGCAGGGCTGCCCCTGCTGGCGCAGGACTCGCCGTACGACCTCGAGAAGGCCGGATGGTATGTCCGCACGGGAGCCTACATCCAGATGGGGATGAAGCTCTCGGTCAACCGGACCGGACCGGGGTCGGCACCCACGCCTGGCATCTATGACAACGGCTATGTCCAGCCCGACATCAGCCAGAGAGCCCAGGGCCTGACCTGGAACTGGGGCTACACGGATCCGGGCCAGGTGGCGAACGGGCAGCTCCAGTACAGCCGGGTCGACAACCTCGCCACCGTTGGTTCGCTGAACGGGTTCAAGGATCCCTCGCTGTTCGGCCCGGAAATCCTCGTTGGATTCGACTTCTATCAGTTCGAGATGCTTCGGAAGGACACCCACTTCGGCTTCGAGCTCGGCTTCCGCCAGGGTCGGTACTCCGGGAGTGACCAGGCCACGGTGGGCAGCGATGTGATCCAGCAGCGGGATGCCTATGATCTCGGCGGCATCACCCCGCCTCTCCCGCCCTACTCGGGATCGTTCGCAGTGCCGGGTCCGATGATCTCCCTCACGCCACAGCCCCAGGCGCCGGTCGCCTCCCGGGCCACTTCGTCGCTGGCCACGAGCTTCGCCTCCGACTTCTACACGGCGCGCGTCGGAGCCTGGATGACCTATCCCCTCACGCCGAAGTGGGATCTCGAGGCCAGCCTCGGCTTCACGTCCATCTACGCCCAGGGCAACGCGACCTTCATCCAGAGCACCACCTACACCAATCCCGCCATCCCCAGCACCGTGCAGTCGGTCCAGACCTCCTCCGGCGACTGGCTGCCCGGAGGATACCTGCAGGTCCGCGGAGAATATCGGGTCCTCCCGTGGCTCGGGATCTACGCCGGGCTCGAGGTGGCCTACAATGGAGCCTTCCAGCTCAATGGCCTGGGCTACGAGGCGAAGTTCGACTTCGGTGCCAACTACGGCGGCAGCGCCGGCCTGCAGTTCTCGTTCTGAACGGTGAGTCCAAGGACCGTGGGTCCGGGTCCAGCACAGGGTCGAAAACAGGGTCCATCTCCGGCCCCATTGGACGGTTAACGGACATCCCCCGTCACGCAGAACGGGCGGCCTCCCTTCCGGAAGGCCGCCCGAGTGTCAGTGACCGCTTTGGGTCCAGCACAGGGCCGGGCCGCCGGGGCCGGGTCGGAACTCAGTACCGATAGTGCTCCGGCTTGTACGGACCGTCGGCCGCGACGCCAAGGTAGTCGGCCTGGGCCTTGGTCAGCTTCGTGAGCTTGACCCCTATCTTCTCAAGGTGGAGGCGTGCGACCTCCTCGTCGAGCTTCTTGGGCAGGCGGTAGACCGTCTTCTGGTACTTGTCCCGATTCGCCCAGAGATCGATCTGGGCAAGGGTCTGGTTGGTGAACGAGTTGGACATCACGAACGACGGATGACCCGTCGCGCAACCCAAGTTCACCAGGCGGCCCTCGGCGAGCAGGTAGACGCTCTTGTTGCCGGGGAGATGATACCGGTCGTACTGGGGCTTGATGTTCTCGATGCGGACTCCCTTGGCCTTCTTCAGGCCCTCGACCTGGATCTCGTTGTCGAAGTGGCCGATGTTACAGACGATCGCCTGGTCCTTCATCTTGAGCAGATGATCGACCGTGATGATGTCGCAATTGCCGGTCGTGGTGACGTAGATGTCGCCCGTGCCGAGGGTGGACTCGATGGTGTTGACCTCGAAGCCCTCCATCGCGGCTTGCAGGGCGTTGATGGGGTCGATCTCGGTGACGACGACGCGCGACCCATAGGCCCGCAGCGAGTGGGCGCAGCCCTTGCCGACGTCGCCATAGCCGCAGACGACGGCGACCTTGCCGGCGAGCATGACATCGGTGGCGCGCTTGAGACCGTCGGCCAGCGACTCGCGGCAGCCGTACAGGTTGTCGAACTTCGACTTCGTGACGGAGTCGTTCACGTTGATCGCCGGGACCAGTAGCTTGCCGGCCTCCTGCATCTGGTAGAGGCGATGCACTCCGGTGGTCGTCTCCTCCGAGACGCCCTTCCAGTCCTTGACGATCTTGGTCCAGACGCCGGGCTTTTCCTTCGCCACGCGGCGGAGAAGGGCCTTCACGATGGACACCTCATGGTTGTCGGTCGGCTCGTAGGCCCACTTGGAACCCTGCTCGAGCTCGTAGCCCTTGTGGATCAGGAGGGTGACATCGCCGCCGTCGTCGACCACAAGCTGTGGTCCCTGATCCCTGGGGAACAGGATGGCCTTGAGGGTGAGCTCCCAGTACTCCTCCAGGGTCTCGCCCTTCCAGGCGAACACCGGGGTGCCGGTGGCCGCGATGGCGGAGGCGGCGTGGTCCTGGGTGGAGAAGATGTTGCACGAGGCCCAGCGGACCTTCGCACCGAGATCCACCAGGGTCTCGATGAGGACCGCGGTCTGGATCGTCATGTGCAGCGATCCGGTGACGCGAACACCATTGAGGGGCTTCTTCTTGGCGTACTTTTCGCGAACCGACATCAGACCGGGCATCTCATGCTCGGCGATAGCGATTTCCTTGCGCCCCCACTCGGCGAGCGCGATGTCGCGAACGATGTAGTCGGACCCCTTGGGAGTGTTCGCCGCGAATCCGGCGAGGTTGGGCAGGGCTGCCGCCACATCGGCGAGTGCCGCTGCAGCTGTGGCTTTCTTGGTCTTGGCCATGGTGTGTTGGAATGGAATGTATTTTGGGACAGTGCAGTTTACTTGATCGCCTTCTTGAGGGCCTGGACCTTGTCGGTCTTCTCCCAAGGCAGGTCGGCGTCGATCTTGCCGAAGTGTCCGTAGTTGGTGGTCTTGCCGTAGATCGGACGGAGCAGGTTGAGCTGCTTGACGATGTCGGCAGGCTTGAAGCTGAAGACGGATTCCACCGCCTTGGTGATCTGCTGGTCGGTCAGACCCTCGCGAGCCGTTCCGAAGGTCGAGACAAACACGCTGACCGGATCAGGATAGCCGATGGCATAGGCGAACTGGATCTCGGCGTGCGAGGCCAGACCGGCGGCGACGATGTTCTTGGCCACGTAGCGACCCATGTAGGCGGCGCTGCGGTCGACCTTGCTCGGATCCTTGCCCGAGAAGGCGCCACCCCCGTGACGTCCCCACCCACCATAGGTGTCGACGATGATCTTGCGGCCCGTCAGGCCGGTGTCGCCCTGGGGACCACCCACCACGAAACGACCCGTGGGGTTGATGAGGAACAGGGTGTCCTTGGAGAGCAGGCCCGCAGGAAGCTCCTTCTTGATCACTTCCTCGATGCAGAACTCCTCGATCTCCTTGTGCTCGACCGAGGCCGCATGCTGGGTCGATATGACCACGTTGGAGATCCGGACCGGCTTGCCATCGACATACTCGACCGACACCTGGGACTTCGCGTCGGGCCGCAGCCAGTCGACCTTGCCCGCCTTGCGGAGCTTGGTCAGACGCCGACCGAGACGGTGGGCGAACATGATCGGGCAGGGCATCAGTTCACGGGTCTCGTCACAGGCATATCCGAACATGAGCCCCTGGTCACCGGCGCCCTGCTCCGCCTTCTTCTTGCCCTTCGCCGCCTTGGCATCCACGCCCTGGGCGATGTCCGGCGACTGCTGCGTGACGAGCAGATTCACGAAGACCTTGTCGGCATGAAACACGTCGTCGTCGTTCACGTAGCCGATGTCGCGGATCGCCTTCCGGGCGATTGCCGAGTAGTCGAGCTTGGCCTTGGTGGTGATTTCACCACCGATCACCACCACGTTGGACTTCGCATAGGTCTCGCAAGCAACCCGGCTGTGCTTGTCCTGCTCCAGACAGGCGTCGAGGACGGCATCCGAGATCGTGTCGCACACCTTGTCCGGATGACCTTCACCTACAGATTCGGATGAGAAGATGAATCGTTTGCTCATATTTTACTGTGTTTTCATTTTTCTTATTGATGTATCTGGATGAGATGATGCGTTTTTGAAAATAGGGGTCAATAGGTTTTTGTCGGCAGGGAGTCTAGGGTGAATGCCCTAGGACTGGGTAGGGCTCCTCAGGGAGCCCCGGGCTCTCCTCGACGGATCCGGGTGTCCCGCGCGGCCCATGCGGGATCGGGACTGGGGAAGTCGAGGTTGTACTGCAGGCCTCGGCTTTCCGGGCGTCGGAGGGCGAAGGCGACGATCAATTCCGCCATGGTGGCGAGGTTGCGGAGCTCGAGGAGATCGGCCGTGACCCGGAAGTTCCAATAGAATTCCCGGATCTCCCCGCTGAGGTTCCGCAGACGGGTCTCGGCGCGTCGCAGGCGCTTCGTTGTTCGGACGATCCCGACGTAATCCCACATGGCACGACGGATCTCGTCCCAGTTGTGGGCGACCACGACAAGTTCATCGGGGTCCGTGGCCGATCCGACCTGCCATTCCGGGATGACGGCCCCCGCTTGGCCGACCGTGGAGACAAGAGCCTGAGCCGCTGCCCTGTGGGAACAGACAAGCGCCTCGAGCAGGGAATTGCTGGCGAGCCGATTGGCGCCGTGGAGACCGGTGCAGGCCACCTCACCAATGGCGAAGAGTCCCTCGATCTCCGTCTCGCCATCGACCGTGGCGACCACACCTCCGCATTGGTAGTGGGCGGCAGGCACCACCGGAATGGGCTGCCGGGTGATGTCGAGACCCAGCTCCAGGCACCGCGAATGGATCGTCGGAAAGTGCCCGCTGATGAATTCAGCCTTCAGGTGGGTGAGATCCAGAAAGACACAGTCGGCCCCGGTCTTCTTCATCTCCGAGTCGATCGCCCGGGCCACAACATCCCGCGGGGCGAGTTCAGCCCGTGGATCATAGCCGTCCATGAACCGGTTCCCGTCGGCCCCTCGCAGCACCGCTCCCTCGCCGCGGACCGCCTCGGTGATCAGAAAATTGCGGACCTGGGGATGGTAGAGGCAGGTGGGATGGAACTGGACGAACTCGAGATTTGCGACGGGCAACCCCGCCCGATAGGCCATGGCCACCCCGTCGCCGGTGGCGATGTCGGGATTGGTCGTGTAGAGATACGCCTTGCCACTGCCGCCCGTGGCCAGCACGACAACCGGGGCGGCGAATACCTCCACCTGCTGGCGGACCCGATCTAGGACATAGACTCCCAACACCCGGTTCGGCCCCGTCAACCCCAGCTTGGCGGAGGTGATCAGGTCGATAGCGAGGTGATCCTCAAAAAAGACCACCGAAGGCTGTCCTCCAACGACCCTGAGGAAGGTCCGTTCGAGTTCAGCACCGGTGGCGTCGGCCGCATGGAGGACCCGCCGTTTGGAATGGCCACCCTCTCGGGTCAGGTCCAGCTCACGTTGGCCCAGGGACTGCGGGATTTCCCGTTCGGAGAACCGGGCACCGAGTTCGAGGAGTTCCCGGATCCGTGCCGGCCCCTCCTCCACCACCGTCCGGACGACGTCCTCCCGACACAACCCCGCACCCGCCTCGAGCGTATCCCGGATGTGCAGGTCGAAGGAGTCCTCCGGGCTGGTGACGCTGGCGATGCCACCCTGGGCCCAATTGGTGTTCGAATCCGCCCGGTTCTTCTTGGTCACCACCGCAACCCGACCCTGGCTGGCGACACGCAGGGCAAAGTTGAGGCCGGCAATGCCGCTTCCAAGGACGATGAAGTCGAAGTCTCGCCGGTGTGTCGCCATGGAGGTCTACGGTCTAGGTCAACGGCAGGCCGCAGGACACCCGAGCTCGGGGACCCCTCGGACTACCGAGTCCAGTCGAAGGCGCGCTTCCTCAACGCGTAGAGGTAACCCACGAACAGGACCCCCATGAAACTGACCATTCCCCCGAGGATCAGGCTGGCATTCTCCTTCAGCAGGTCCTTGTACACCACCGCCCATGGGTACATGAAGACCACCTCGATGTCGAAGAGCACGAAGAGCAGCGCCACGAGATAAAACTTTACGGAAAGGCGGGAGGTCCCCTCTCCCTGGGGGACCATGCCGCACTCGTAGGGGATGTCCTTGGTGCGGGTACGACGTCCCCGCTTCCCGAGCAGCACGGAGACCACCAAGGTGCCAAAGGCAAATCCCATGGCCACCAGAAGCAGCAGGAGGACCGGGAGGTATTGGGCGAGTTGCGAATCCATCCGGGACGACTCTAGACGGGACCGTCCGGGAGACAAGGTCCGGATTCATTCGAGGACTCAATGGTTCGGTTCCAGACACCGAGGGCCACAGATGGCCTGTCCCGTTCGCCCCATCCATGGCAGCCTCGTCCCGTGCTCATCATCAAGACACCCGCTGCCATGCAGCGACGGGCCAGGTCGTGGCACCGGGACGGCCTGCGGATCGCCTTCGTGCCGACCATGGGATACCTGCACGAGGGTCACATCAGCCTGGTCCATGAGGCACGGAAACGGGCAGGGCCCGGGGGCATCGTCGTCGTCAGCATCTATGTGAACCCCACCCAGTTCGCTCCCACGGAGGACCTGTCCCTTTATCCGAGGGACCTTCCCAGGGACCTGTTCCTCTGCCGGGAGGCGGGCGTCGACGCCGCGTTCCTGCCCTCGGATGCCTCCATGTATCCTGGCGAGGAGACCGGACAATTCTCCACCTATGTGGTCGAGGACCGCCTGTCCCGAGGGATGGAGGGGGCCTCCAGGCCGACCCATTTCCGCGGCGTGACCACGATCGTCGCCAAGCTGTTCCTGTGCGTCCAACCCGACTCAGCCGTGTTCGGCGCCAAGGATTGGCAGCAGGCCCAGGTGGTCCGCCGCATGGTCCAGAATCTCAACTTCCCCATCCAGGTGGTGGTGGCCCCCACCCGACGTGACGTCGATGGAGTGGCCCTGAGTTCCAGGAACAAATACCTGTCCCCGGAAGAGCGCCCCCGGGCGGTGGCCCTCGTCCGGAGCCTCGACCTCTGCCGAAAGGCAGTCCGCCGCGGCGTGGTCGCGGCCCCTCTCCTCAAGGCCCGGGTCAGGAAGGAGGTGTCGCAATACCCTTCGGCCCGGCTCGACTACGTCGAGTTCTTCGACCCGGAGTCCCTGAAACCGGTCCGAACCGTCCGACGTGGGAGCCACATGGCACTGGCGGTCCGGGTCGGTGCCACCCGACTCATCGACAACGGTCGGCTCTGACACGACTTCACCGTCCACCTTCCATGCCCGAGTTTGTTCCACCTCCCCGGGTCAATGTCCTCGGCGTCGGCATCTCGGCGCTCAACCTCGCCGGCGCCGTGGAGGCCCTCGCCCGGGCCCGGGCCGCGGGCCGCCGCGGCTTCGTCACCTTCACAGGCGCCCACGGGGTAATCGAGTCGCAGGACGACCCCTCATTGCGGCACATCCACAACGCCTCGCTCCTGTCGACTCCGGACGGCATGCCCATGGTCTGGATGGGACGGCTTCAGGGATATGGGACCATGGGGCGAGTCTACGGACCGGATCTGATGGAACGGATGATGTCGTGGTCCCTGGAAAGCGGGGCGACCCACTACTTCCTGGGGGGCAACACCGGAGTGGCTCAGGATCTCAAACTGCGTCTGGAACAGCGTTTTCCCGGCATCCGGATTGTGGGGACGCACACGCCACCGTTCCGTCCCCTGCAGCCCTCCGAGATCGATGCGCTCGCAGCGGAACTCCACCAGAAGGATCCGGATTTCGTCTGGATCGGTCTGAGCACCCCGAAGCAGGAGCGCTTCATGGCCGCACATCTCGAACCACTGGGAGCCCGGATCATGCTGGGAGTCGGGGCCGCCTTCGACTTCCACACCGGACGGGTGACGCAGGCTCCGCGCTGGATCCAGCGCTCGGGTCTCGAGTGGCTTTTCCGTCTCACCAAGGATTTCAAGCGGCTCTGGCCGAGGTATTCCAGGGTCGTGCCGCGGTTCCTCTGGCTCGCAACGCTCCAGCTGACTGGATTTAGAAAATTCCCGCTCGAAGCCCCTGGAGGGACCGGGAATCCAGCGATCAATCCAACAGGTTCCAACGGATGACCTGCACGGGTGTGCCCTCCGGCCAGTGGAGGCCTGCCGGCTGATCGACCAGTCCGTTGGACTCGGCAAGGGACTGGACGTGGTGGGAGGCCTGGGTTCCAGCCAGACGCACCTTCCCGTCCCGGTCCATGATCACCCGGAAGAACTGGCGTCGGCCCCCGGGCGTGTGCAAGGGCTCGGCGAGGACTCCCTGGACTGTTGGGAGGGACACCTCGTCGACACCGGAAAACCGCCGGAGGACTGGCACGACCAGCAAAAGGGCTGTCACCCAGGCGGAGGCTGGATTGCCAGGCAGGCCGGCAACGAGGTGCCCCTCCGACTGGGCCCAGAAGAACGGCTTGCCCGGCTTCATGGCGATGGGGCCTTCGTGGACCGAGGCCCCAATTCGTCGCAGGGCCGGGCGGACCAGATCCGGCTCGCCGACCGAAGCCCCACCGGTGGTGATCAGCAGATCCACCGAAGGGAGGGCTTCCCGGAGGGCCGCATCCAACCGGTCCGGATCATCCGGCACACCGGGCAGGAGCCGAACCTCGGCACCGAGGGTGGTCAGCAGACCCTCCAGCATCGGTGAATTGCCATCGACAACCTGCCCTGGCCCTGGGGGACGTCCGATCGGGACCAGCTCACTGCCCGTCGGTAGGATTCCGACCCTGGGACGCCGGACCACCCTGACGGATTGAATGCCGGCGGTGGCGAGCAACGCCACACACCCTGGACCGATGCGGTGACCCGCCCCCAGGAGAACCTGGCCTTCGGCAAAATCTTCGCCGCGAAACCGAACGAACTGCCACGGCCGCACCGGATTCAGAAGACGGGTCATTGCGGGTTCCGTCGGGGACGACTCGACCTCCTCCACCGGAGCCACGGCATCCGCCCCGTCCGGCAATGGGGCACCCGTGGCCACGACGACGGCTTGACCGGATGCCAGCGACCCGACGAAGGGTCGGCCGGGAAAACCCCGCCCCACCACTCGAAGCCTGGTTCCTGGCTTCGTCGCATCCGCGGCCCTGACTGCAACGCCGTCGAGTGCCACCGAATCCTGCATGGGGTTCGAAACACCGGCGACCGGCGCAGACGCGAGAAACCGGCCGAGTCCCTGCGGCAGCCGCACCTCCTCATCGGAAAGCCTCCCTACCGCATCGAGAAACCGATCCCGAACGCACTCCAATGATCTAAGACTGGAGGGCTCCTGCGATGCTGAGAGGGAGTCGTTCACGCTCGACCGGTTCCGGGAATCCGGACCACCGGATTGGTTACTCCAAAACCGCCCTCAAACCAAGACACCAAGCCGACCCATGACCAGGCGCCCGATCACAGGGCGGGATCGCGGTACGTCATCTCCGAATCGCCACTCTTGCGTGAATCGGTGTCGTCATCGTCATCCCTCAGCCGTGAACGCCAGATCAGGAGGAAACCGATTGCCATCACCAGGAAGAGGATACTGAGGAAGATCTGGGATCCAAGATCCATGAGGGAGAGGGCGATCGCGAGGATGCCGGTCACGATCGCGACGCTGTAGAGAATCCGCGCGGCCTGCCGATGGTCATAGCCCATGGCGAGGAGGTGATGGTGCACATGTCCCTTGTCGGCCTGGAAGATCGAGACATTCCGTCTCCAGCGGTTGTACATCACCTGGGCGGTGTCGAAGAGCGGGAGGGCGAAAAGGAGGAGTGGAACCGTAAGTACGGAACTGGCACCTCTGGAACCCTCCTCTCCATTGAACAGGGAGATGATCGAGATACAGGACAGGATCATCCCGATGGTCAGTGACCCCGAATCCCCGAGGAAGATCCGTGCCGGGGAATGGTTGTGGGGCAGGAATCCGAGACAGGCGCCAGCCAGCGCGAGGTTGAGGAGCGAGACGAGTACGTTCTGCGAGAAGATGTTGATGACGGCGAGGGACAACGCCATGCACGCAGTCACCCCGGCGACGAGGCCATCGAGGCCATCGAGCAGGTTGACCGCATTTGTGACGCCAACGATCCACAGGACGGTGATCGGTAGGCCAATGTAATGGAGGTCGATCGGGCCGAGGAAGGGCACTATCATGGCGTCGATCCGGAATCCACCCATCCAAAGACCCGAGGCGATCACGATTTGCGCGAGGAACTTTTTGGAGGCATTGGCGCCCCGGATGTCGTCATAGATGCCAAGAAGCAGGGTGGCGAGGGACCCGAGGAACAGTGGGACCATCAGCTGGGCGAACCGGCGGAATTCCGCGGCGATGGAGTTCTGAAGGAATGGGACGGCCAGCAGGGACAACAGGAAAGCCAGATAGACCGCCAACCCGCCGAGTCGAGGCATGACACCCCGGTGGACCTTACGCTCATTCGGGATGTCGATCGCGCCCACACGGAAGGCGAGCCATCCGGCGAGCGGCGTCAGCCAGAACGCCGTAACCGCCGAAACCACCAGGATTCCGAGGTAGGTGTTGTACCTCATGCGAAGGCCGGTACGGGTTTCTGTGTCAGTGACCTGAAAAGATCCATGAACCCCTGGATCATCACGGGGCTCGAGAATTCCGAGAAGGCACGCGAACGGCCCACCTCACCAAGCCGTCGCGCCAACTCGGGAGTGGACAGGAGACGATTCAGCGCGGTCGCCAGGGCGGCAGGATCCCCGATGGGAACCACGAGTCCGTTTACCCCGTCTGAGCAGACGTAGGTGACCCCGGATCGGATGTTGCTGGCGACCAGCGGCTTACCGCAGGCCATCGCCTCCACCTGGACCAGACCGAACCCCTCGGCCGCAGTGGTGGAGGGGAAGACGAAGATGTCACAGGCCTTGAAATACAGGGGAAGGTCGGCATCGCTCACGTCGACAAAGAACCGGACCCGGTCCGCCACCCCGACTTCGGCAGCCAGCTTCCTGAGATCTGGCTCCAGGGGGCCCGACCCCACCAGCCAGAGTTCGGCCTTTGCCACATTGCGCAGAGCCTCGATGGCGTGACATTGCCCCTTGTACCCCACAAGCCGACCCACATTCAGGAGGATCGACCTCCCACCTGCCAGCCTTCTCAGTTCTGCAATCTTACCCATCTGGCCTTCCGTAAGCTGGAATCGTTCCAAGTCCAGACCGAACGGGATGACGACCACCTTTTTGCGGAACTCCGGGAGCCAATCCGAGAACTCAAGATGGTTGGGTGTGGCCACCACGACACGATCGACCCGGCGCAGGAGAGCCCGCTGCATGGAGGAGTACAGACGGATCATGTATTTCTGCCGGACACAGATGTCGCTGTGCCAGCTCAGCACGATGGGTGTCGAACGGGGGGCAAGGAGGCAGGCCAAGTCCGACAGCGGATTGGGGAAATGGGCATGGATGACATCCGCGGGCCACCGTTTCGAGGCCCAGAGGTATTCCGGTGCCAGCGATGTCCTGAAGAACTCACCGCACGTGCGGACCCGATGGACCCGGACGCCTCGTTGAACGGAGGAGCCCGAGTCGAAGATGGATCCCTCAAAGGTCGGACCCCGTCCCACGACACAATCGACCTCGGCGCCCTGCTCCACGAAACCCTCTGAGAACTGACGCAGCAGTGTCTCGATCCCTCCCCTCTCGGGTGGGTAGAACTTCCCGAGTTCCAAGATTCTCATGTCCCCCTCCAGTGCGAGGGACCCGGAAACACCGAAGCCGATCCACCACGAGTAGCTGGCGCCAACGTCTTCGATCCAGCCCCGCACTCCTCATGGACGGGGGGGACTGAAATGCAACTCTCACGGCGGTACGCCGGAGTGCCAGAACGTGGAAAGACAAAAACCATCGCTGCCGTCTAAAAACGACCGGCGGAACGGTACCAACCCATCCCACCCTCTCCCTAGTGGCGGATCCGCCAGTTCCGCATCTCTCACCTCCTTAGCCCGCTAGGCAATACCTGTATAGAGACCCACACGAGGGACCAAGCGAAGCAGGGAATCCTACCGACGGAGATCCTGTCGTCGGAGCCGGCACCCGTTGGACTGGATCGGCGGCCCACAATGCAAAAGGGGCGCGGGTGAGACCCGCGCCCCTGGCGCCTTCTAGAACTGGAGGCTCGAACCCTATTTAGAGTCGGGCTTCTTGGAATCGGCATCCGCGGGCTTTGCGGCGGCATCCGGGGGTGCGTTGGCGTTCAGCTGCTTGAGGACGCCCTCGGTGATGTCGGCCTCGGTCCCTGCCAGCGTGCTGTACATGATGACCGGGGTCTGGTTGATGGTGGTGGCCGCCAGATCGAACACGAGGGCATAGCCACCCGCCTTCGCCTTCTCGTCGACGATGCCCCGGATGTCTTTGAGGACGCTTTCCCGCATCCGGCCCTGCTGCTCGCCGAGGGCCTGTCGCATGTTCTGCTCGAACGTGCGGATGCCGTTCTCCTGCTCACGGATGTCCTGGAGCTTCTTCTCCAGATCCTTCTTGCGACGATCCCGCTCCTCATCGGAGACAGCCGGATCGTTGAGGCCCTCGCTCGCCTTCTTGAGGTCCTCGTTGGCCTTCTTGTAGTCCTCGATGAGTCCATTCCTCGCCTTCTCGAAGTCGGCCGCGCGTTCCTTCAGCTGGCCGTCGGCCTGTTTGGTGCGCCAGTAGCCGTCGAAGACCTTCTTGAGGTCGACCACGGCGATCTTGGTCTGGGCCTGCACCGTTGAGCCCAGCGCGAGACTGGCCAGCAGGAGGAGGGAGGTGATCAGGGATTTCATTGAGGATGTGTTCACAATCAGCTCTAGGAGGTGTTAAAAATCGCGGGTGTAGCCAACGCCGAACTGGAACTGGCCACTGCTTCGGTTGTACTGGTCGGAGACGATCGGGATGCCGTAGTCCAGTCGAAGCGGACCGATGGGCAGGTTCAGACGGAGTCCCACACCCCAGTTGGAGTTATAGAGTCCGGTCGTGGTCCCGTTCAAATATTGTTCCGGTTCGAAACTGTAGGCGTCGGGGTAGACCATGCCGATGTCGAAGAAGGCAGCGAATCGGACACGGGGGATGACCGGAACGCTGTACTCGGTCGAGCCATACCAGAAGGTGCCACCGCCGTAGGGTTCGGCGGTGAGATCCTGCTTCGGACCGACCTCACGGAACCGGAATCCGCGCAACGAGTACATGCCACCGAGGTAGTACCGGTTGAAGATCGGCGTGACCCCCTCCCTGCCACGGTCCCCGGATCCATAGGCGTTCACCACGCCGACATTGCCGACCACCTCCAGAATGTGCTGTTTCAGGGTCTCGTAGATGTCGCTGGCGGGGGAGAAGAAGTTCGCCGGGGACCAATACTGGGCCGCCTTCATCTCCAGCTGGTAGAAGCTGGCCTGGCCACCCAACGGACCGCCCGCCAACATGGGTTCGAACTGCACCAGATGCCCCTTCGTAGGAAGCATCAGGTTATTCCGGGTATCATGGGACAGCGTCCAGTTGAGGCTTGAAACTAGGGTCTTGCCCGCCTGCTGAAGGAAGATCGGGGCCTGGCCGGCGATGGTGTTCGTGCCAACAATGGAGACCTGGCCACCGTTCGTCGCGTACTGCACCTGCTGGCCTGCCGAGGCCAGGGCGTTCATGTACCCGTTGTTCAGGATGATGTTGACATCCTGGAGGGTGTACGTGGTGTTGAGCGAAAAATTGTAGGGCAGGGCCTTGGTCAGGCCGACGCTCCCACCCAGCACCGTCTGGGTGTAGTAGTCGGACAGAAAGGCGAGGTTTCGGTAGTAGAGCTCGGTGTCTAGGCGGAGCCGACGCCCGAGGAACCAGGGCTCGGTGAACCCGAGAATGTAGTCCTGGCGTGCGGTGCCGACCTGCGCGCGGGCCCGGGCCTTCTGGCCGCCACCCGTGAAGGTCGGGGGATTGAAGAGGTCGAAGTTGCCCTGCGTGACCTCGACATAGCCCACCAGCTGGTCGACCGAGCTGAAGCCCGCGCCGAATGCGACGTTGCCGGTGTTCTTCTCCTCCACCGTCACGACCAGGTTGCGCTCCCCGGGCGCATCGGTGAAGGCATCCTTGGCATCCACCTTCTCGAAGTAGTTCATCTGCTCGAGACGGCTCTTGCTGATCTTGACCCTCACCATGTCGAACGTCTCACCCGGCGACACGGCCAACTCCCGGCGGATCACCTTGTCCTTGGTCTTCGTGTTGCCGCGGATCTCGATCTTCTTGATGAAGGATCGATCCCCCTCCTGGATCATATACTTGAGATCGATTGTCTGGGTTTCGACGTTCGGGATCTTCTGGGCCGTGACCTTGGCGTCGATGTGCCCCTGGGCCCCGTAGAAGTTCTCGTAGCCCTCGAGATCCTTCTCCAGGTCACCCGGACGGAAGATCGCCCCGGGAGCCAGCCGAGGTCGGGTCATCACACCGGTGGAATCGCGCATGTTCGACACGATCTCCGCCTGGGTGAACTTCTTGTTGCCTTCGAAAGTGACCGCCCCCACGCGGAACTGCATCCCCTCGGAGACCGTGAACTCGATCTCCATCCGGTTGGTCCTTGGATACTCCAACTCGATCTGCTGGATCTCAAAATCCACGTAGCCATTCTCCGCGTAGAAGGTCCGGAGCTTCTCCTTATCCTCCTCGAACTGGTCCTCCTTGAACTTGCCCGCGCCGGTGAGCCAGCCCAGCCAGTTCCGGCGACGGGTCTTGATCACCTTACGGAGCTTTTTGGAGGCGAACGCCTTGTTGCCCTCGAAGTCCACCGACTCGATGCGGACCTTCGGTGCCTCCTTGATCTCGAACGTCACGGTGCCGCGGCCCAGCTGCTCGTTGATGCTGGGCATCGGGGTGACCGTGGTGTTCTGCATGCCCGCCTTCTCGTAGGCCTTCCGGATCTCCTGCGCATCGGCGAACAACTTCCGCTCATCGAGGGGCTGCCCCACCTTTGAGGTCGTCTTGCGTCGCAGACGGGAGAGGCTGAAGCGCTTGTTCCCGGTGTATCGGATCTCGGTCAGGATCGGCTTGCTCTGGACGAGGTAGACCAGGATGACCCGGCCACCGTCGGCACGCTGCTGGGAGACCCGGATGTTGTAGAAATATCCCGTGGAAAAGAGGGTCGTGACGTCGTCGTCCGCAGCCTTCTGGCTGAACGGTTCGCCAACGCGGCTGCGGATGTTGCTCCGGATCAGGTCCTCGCTGACGGTCGCGGGTCCAACAAAGCGTACCCGGATCTCCTCGATCTGGGGTCCGGCGGCCGGGTCACCCTGCCCAAGGACCCGCTCCGGGAGGCATCCGAAGACCATGCCGGCGATGAGGCACCACACCCCCCACCATTGCATCAAACGTGAAGCGCTTCCTGAAGATGGACTCATGGACGGCCGTCCTCGGACGGAGCCCCGGGATGAGACTCCATGGCAGCCCAGCCACGCAATCCCCAATCGGCATCCCGTGATGAGGTGGAGGTGGGCCGTTGAAGGATCTGGATCCAAGGGCGGTCCCAAAATCGCATCGCCCTTCCCAAGTCACGCTGTCCGCCGCCCCAGGCACAAAGCGCTTTCCATGGTGACTCTCGAAGGTACGCTGAGTGCATGAAGGAGTTGTTATTCGCAGGAATGGTGATGACCGGGGCGACGGCATTCTGTGCCGCACCCGGCAGCGTGGAGGCCAACATCATGGGGACGGTGTCGGTCTACACCAGCCCGCTCGCCCCGCCATCGGTCGCCTACAACATCCCTGCCGGCGACTTCTCCGCATACTACACCCGTCGCGAAGTAGCCGATGACGTCACGATCAGCGGAACCGATCTCACGGTCGCCAGCATCCAGTTCTCCTACTACTCCAACTACGCTGAGACCGGAGGCCTCCTGTTCCGGATGTACGATCGAAACTCCGAAGGAACCCCGGGCAGCCTCCTCTACTTGACCTCCATCGACCTGCTGTCGGGAGGCGGTGCCGTCACCATCCCGTTCGCTTTCGATCCGGTGAACAACGTCATCCCTCAACGGTTCTTCTATTCGTTCGAGTTCGCCTCGGCCCAGGGCAACAACCGCGCAGGGATGTTCATTCCCAACCGGACGGCCACCGTTGGGTATTCGGCGGACGTCCTCTACGAGAAGCGCGGCAGCCGTTGGCTGCCGATCGACTTCCGGAACCACTCCGGTCCGGCTCTTGGAATGGTGAAGGACAAGGACAAGTTCGTCCTCTACGTGTTCGCAGCCCCCAAGAGCAAGGTCCGCATCCGCGGCAAGTCGACCCTCGACGGCCAGTGGTTCGACATGGGCGAGACGACAACCGACGACGAGGGATTCGTGGAGTTCAACCCGATTTCCCCGACCCTCGACGCCGCATTCTACCAGGTCGTCACGGACTGATCCGGCTTGCCCGACTGGTGTCGGTGGCGAACGCACAAACCCTGCGACGCCAAAGGCTCGAGGGTCGACACCCCCGGCGAAACTGGGTTCGCTTGGGAAGCTGGCGGTTTGGCCAACGGTTGAACCGGTTCAGCAGCGAATTTCCAACGCATTTCGTCATCCATGAAGTCTATCCATCCCGGCCCTCGCCGCCTCTTCCTCCACGCCACCCTAGTCGTCGCGGCCCTGCTCTGCGGCTGCAAGCCCTCGGAGACGGGTCCGGCGTCGACCGGAGCCAACACAACCTCCGGACCGATCCGGATCGGAGAGTTCGCCTCGCTGGCCGGCAGCGAAGCCGCCTTCGGACAAAGCTCCCACCAGGGCACCCAGCTCGCCATCGAGGAGATCAACAAGGCAGGCGGTGTGCTGGGCCGCCAGATCGAGCTCATCACCGAGGACAACCAGTCCAAACAGGGCGAGTCGGCCACCATCGCCAAGAAGCTCATCAGCCGCGACCGGGTCGTCGCCCTCCTCGGCGAGGTCGCCTCCGGCCGATCCATCGAGGCCGCCTACGTCTGCCAGGCCGCGGGCATCCCGATGGTCTCCCCGTCCTCCACCAATCCCAAGGTGACGGAAATCGGCGACTTCATCTTCCGTGTCTGCTTCATCGACAAGTTCCAGGGCGAACTGCTGGCCAAGTTCGCCCAACGCACGCTGAGGGCGAGGAAGGTCGCAGTGCTCTCGGACGTCTCCGCTCCCTACTCCGTCGGCCTCGCCGAGTTCTTCACCAAGCCGTTTCTCGCCGCCGGCGGGACCCTCACCGCGGAACAGAAATACCAGACCAAGGACAAGGACTTCCGGGCCGCACTCACCGCCATCAAGGCCACCGAACCGGATGCGATCTTCGTCCCGGGATACTACACGGAGGCCGGCTTGATCGTCGCCCAGGCCCGCCAGCTCGGGCTCACGATCCCCATCTTCGGCGGTGATGGATGGGAGGCTCCGCAGCTCATCGAAATCGCGGGACCCGCTCTCGAGAACACCTTCTACTCGACCCACTACTCACCCCAGGTCTCGAGCCCGGAGAGCAACGCCTTCACCAAGGCGTTCCAGGCCCGATACAACGGCGCCATCCCCGACGCCATGGCCGCGCTGGGCTACGACTCCGCCAAGGTCCTCGTCGACGCCATCCGCCGCGCCGGATCCACCGACCCCGCAAAACTCAAGGAAGCGCTGGCTGCCACCAAGGACTTCGCGGGTGTCACCGGCAAGACCACCCTCGATGCCCAGCGCAACGCGACAAAGGGTGCGGTGATCATGACGGTCAAGGACGGCAAGTTCCTGTTCGTCGACACGTTCATGCCCTGAACGGGCCCACCCCCTCAGCCCAGCGGCAGGAATCCCTCCGTGGGAGTGGATTCCTCGAACGGCTCGATGCAGGCCGGATCCTCGTGCCGCGCGTTGTTGACCCAGGTGGAGACCCGATGGCGGATCAGGGTTGTCGCCGGTGACGGCTTCAGCACCGATCCCAGCGAAGCCGGGCTGCTCCTCGGATCCAACCACGTCCGGAGCGATACCGGATCCAGAATCACCGGCATCCGATCATGGATCGGTTCCATGTCGGCGTTGGCAGTCTTGGTGATCAACGTGAAGGTTTCGACCTCCACCCCTTCCCCAGGCGGCCTCCACGTCTCCCACAGTCCTGCAAGGAGGAACACGGAACGGTCCGGCCGTACGAATCGCCACGGCAATGGCTGCTTGCCGGAACGCTCCCACTCGAAGAATCCGTCGACCGGGACGGCACAGCGTCGATGCCGGAACGCGTCCCGAAAGGCCGGTCGTGTCGCCACCGTCTCGGCCCGTGCGTTGGTGCACTGGAACGCAATCTTGGGGTCCCTGGCCCACGACGGAATCAAACCCCATTGAAGGAGGGCACTGTCCACACCCGTGAAGCCCCGCCGGATTACGTTGGCCGATTGCCCCGGTGCAACATTGTAGCGGGGCACGGGAACATCGATCTCAACGACCTGCTCCTCCACCTCGGCAACCCGGACCCGGCCGCGGACTGTCAGTGAAAATCGCCCACACATCGCCACCAGTATGACCTGAACCGGGAACGATGCAGAGCTCGGATGGGAAAGGACCAAGCCAGCCACACGCCTGCCCCATCACGAACTCATCCATTGACCCGGCATCGCAACCTGCAAGGGTCCGTTCCACGCCTCCACATGACCGGCGCTTCCCATTCATGAACCTCATCTCCGTTCGTCACCTCGCGGCAGCTCTCGCGCTCGCCGTCACCCTCCAGGCCCAGAATGCCCCGGACCTCAAGGATCCGAAGCTCAAGCTCAGCTATGCCATCGGCACCCAGATGGGCACCAGCATGCGGGACCAGGGTGTGGATGTGGATCCGAAGGCCCTCGCCGCCGGCCTGGCCGACGCCCTCGCGGGCAAGCCGGGGCTGACCGAGGCCGAGATCCGGGACGTGATGAACGAGTTCCGCACCCAGATGATGGCCAAGCAGCAGGCCAAGATGCAGACCGAGGGCGCCAAGAACATCAAGGCCTCCGAGGACTTCCTCGCCGCCAACGCGAAGAAGGACGGTGTCAAGTCCACCGCCTCCGGGCTTCAGTACAAGGTCATCAAGTCCGGCAACGCCTCCGGCAAGCCCCCGGGACCGCGTGACACCGTCAAGGTCCACTACCATGGAACCCTGCCCGACGGTTCCGTCTTCGACAGCTCTGTCGACCGCGGCGAGCCGGTCTCGTTCCCCGTCGACGGGGTGATTCCGGGCTGGACCGAGGCGCTCCAGCTCATGAAGGAAGGTGACAAGTGGCAGATCGTCATTCCCGCCAAGCTCGCCTACGGCGAGAACGGTGCCCCGCCGAAGATCGGCCCCAACACGGCCCTTGTCTTCGACGTGGAACTCCTCGGGATCGAAAAGGCCAAGTAAACCGACAAGTCCAAGGGGACTTCAGCGAAGGGAGCCGGACCACCGGCTCCCTTTTTTGTTGGAGCCGAACGTTCGGGAGTCAGGGAGCCAGTGAGGGATTCGATAGGAATCCCCCCCTTGGGCCTACTTCAAGCCGGCGAAGACGTGGTGGACGTCGTCGTGGTCGTCGATGCTCTGGAGGAACTCCACCACCTGGGCACGCTCCTTTTCCCCGAGCTCGACCGGATTCTTGGCGAGATAGCGCATCTCGCTGGCGAGGATCGTCCAACCCGCCTCCTTGAGCCATTTGCTCACATGGGCGAGTTCCTTGAGATCGGTGAAGAGCCGGGCCCCCTGCCCCGACTCCGGAGCCTCGTCGCCCTCCATCTTCTCAACATTCTGGGCCCCGGCCTCGATGGCATCGGCCTCCGGATCGCGACCAGCGTCCGGATGGGTGGCCTCGACCACGCCCATGTGCTCGAAGAAGAACCCCATGGAACCCGGCTGCCCCATCTGGCCGCCCTTGCCGAAGAGATGGCGGATGTCGGGCGCGGTGCGGTTCCGGTTGTCGGTCAGGCACTCGACGATCACCGGGACCTTGTGGGGGGCGAAACCCTCGTAGACCACCGACTCGTACTCGATCTTCTCGTCGAGAAGGCCCGCGCCCTTCTTGATGGCGCGGTCGATGGTGTCGCGGGTCACGCTGGCCTTCTTGGCCTTCTCCACGGCCACGAAGAGCCGCGCGTTCAGGTCCGGATCCGCCCCGCCCAGTTTGGCCGCGATCATGATCTCGCGGACCATCTTCCCGACGACCTGACCCTTCTTGTGGGCGGCAGCCTCGCGGCCCGCCTGTTTCCATTGAGCACCCATGATGTTGACCAGAGACCCTGCTCCAAACGGGATCCCTAGAGAAGGGCAGAAAGCGGTCGGTCGTTCCACGAACCGGGAGGGTCCAGGGGAGAGATCGTGAGGCTTCCACGACATAGGGCCAAATCATGGACCCTCCCCCCGTTTTTCCTCCGCGTCCCCGCGTGAGTCTCCCTCCTGTTCCCGGCGTGGGTTCAGGCGGACGCCTGGCGGACTACCTCGAGCTCCTCCCACCGGGCAAACAGACGGGCGGTGTCAGCACGCGCCATCTCAAGTTCACGGGTGAGATCCGTGGTCTGAGTGCCGTACTTCCGGTGGAACTCGGGATCGGCAAAGCGTCCCTCGAGCTCCGTCACCCGTGTCTCCGCAACCAGGATCGCCGCCTCCATTCCCTCGAGCTCCTTCTGCTCCTTGAAGGTTAATTTGCGGGACTTCGGGACCGCAGGCTTGGCCCCCTTCACCTCAGGAACCGGGGCCGCCGTGCGAACCGGGGCCTCCTGCCGCTGCCGCTTCTCGAGGTAGTAGTCGTAGTTGCCGGAACTGAACGCCACCCGCCCCCCGCCCTCGAAGGCAAGGATGTCGGTGCTCACACGGTTCAGGAAGTAGCGGTCGTGGCTGACCATCAGGACCACGCCGGGGAACTGCAGAAGGGCCTCCTCGAGGACCCGCAGGGTGGGGAGGTCGAGGTCGTTCGTCGGCTCGTCAAGGATCAAGAAGTTGCCTCCTCGTTTCAGGATGCGGGCGAGCAGGAGACGACTTCGCTCTCCGCCACTGAGATGCTTCACGCGGGCGACGAGGCGGTCATCGTTGAACAGGAACCGCTTCAGGTAGGCCCGCAGCGAGAGACGTCCCTCACCGAACACCACGAACTCGGTGCCATCCCCAACCGCGTCGAGGACCGTCGCCTCCGGATCCAACGCCAGCCGGGCCTGGTCGACATAGTTGAATCGCGTGAGCGGCCCCACCCTCGCCTCGCCCTCGGTGGGTTTCAGTTCACCCAGCAAAATCTTCAGGAGGGTGGTCTTGCCGAGGCCATTCCGACCGGTGATGCCAATCCGCTGTCCGCCGGCAAACTTGAGGCTCACGCCCGAGAACAGCTGTCGCCCCCCGAACTCCATGCCCACGTTGGCGAGTTCCGCAACCCGATTGCCCAGTGGCGGTGGCGGCGGGATGACCAGATCCACGTCCTTTTCAAATTCGGGCGCCTTTTCTTCCACCGCCCGCTCGTGGGCCGCCATGCGGATCTTCGACTTGGTGCGCTGCGCCCGGGGACCGGTCCGATACCATTCCCACTCCCGCTTGAGGGCCACCTGACGCTTGTGCTCCACCAATTCAGCCGTGGCCTGACGTGAGGCCTTGGCCTCAAGATAATCGGCGTAGGTTCCCGAATGGGACCAGAAGGTCCCGTCCGCCAGCTCCACCATCCGGTTGATGCAGCGCTCGAGAAAATAGCGGTCGTGCGTGACCAGCAGAAAGGCCGACGGGTAGTGCTCGAGGTAGTCCGCCAGCCACTCGATCGACTCGTTGTCGAGGTGGTTGGTCGGTTCATCGAGGATCAGCAGGTCCGGTCGGGAGATGATGGCCCGACACAGGGCGACCCGCCGCTTCTCGCCGCCCGACAGCGCATCGATCGCACGATCACCGGCCGGGCAGTGCAGCTGGGACATGGCCGTCGCGATCCGATGCTCGAGATCCCATCCGTCCAGAAAACGGATGCGTTCCTCGATCTCCGAGTGCCGATGCGAGTCGGCAGGAAGCCCCTCGAACTCGTCGATCAGGTCGAGGACCTCCTGGGCTCCCGATTTGACGTTGTCATAGACGTTCTTCGAGGAATCCAAGGTGAAGTCCTGGGACAGGTAGCCCACGACCAGGTCCTTCCGTCGCGACACCGTTCCTGAATCCGGCGTGGCGAGCTCGGCGAGGATTCGGATGAAGGTGGATTTCCCGGAACCATTGCGCCCCACAAGGCCGACACGGTCGCCATCCAGGATAGAGAGTGAGGCGCCATCGAGGATGACGCGTTCGTTGAAGGCGGCGCGGAGATCGGTCGCCGAGATGAGGGTGGCATCGCCAGACATCGAAGGGTCCTGGAGGGGTCGCTGCGTTCGGAGAGCGTTTCAGGACCTCTCCCGCTTGGGGGCCAGAGGGGTCAAGGGCACCGACGGGTGGTTCTGGGCGAAATAGTTCAGGGCCCACTCGGAGGGGAAGAGCGCGACCGCGTTCTGCTCCGTGTCGAAGGCGAACCGGGATCCGGTCGGCAACGAGATGGCATCCAGATCCTCCGCCTTTGTCCCCACAGGCAGCCAACGCACCGCGACGAACGCAGCCGGTTCACGACGGGTCTCCGCCCCGTATTCGGTCTCCAGCCGGTACTGCAGCACTTCGAACTGGAGCGGTCCGACCGCCCCAAGAAGCGGGACCCGGCTGGCCGTGTCCTTGAGCTGGAACGCCTGCGCCACCCCCTCGCGGAGGAGCTGGTCGAGACCCTGACGGAACTGCTTGAACTTCGCCGTGTTCGGATTGTGGAAGTACTCGAAGACCTCCGGAGTAAACCTCGGGATCTCATCGTAGCAGATCGAGGGATCCGCCGTGAGCGTGTCACCGATCCCGAACCCATCATGACCCACCAAGCCGATGATGTCGCCAGGATAGGCCTCATCGACCGTCTCACGCTCGTTGCCGAACAGCTTGTGCGATGAGCTGAGGCGGACCTTCTTCCCGGACTGCACATGGGTCACGACCATGTCGCGTTCGAAGCGTCCGCTGACGATGCGGACGAACGCGATGCGGTCCCGGTGCTTGGGATCCATGTTCGCCTGGATCTTGAAGATGAACCCGCTGAACTGCGGGCTTTCCGGGGCGATGAAGGCGGGGGAAGGACTGCTCATGTCAGGACGAACGCGGGAGCCATCGGTGGCGGGCCCACCGGGTGGAATTCAGCGGTGGTGCTTCAGGAGCCACTCGTACAGAGCCGGGTTGTCGTAGGTGGCCGTCCACGAATCATGGTTCGCCTCCGGGTAGACGGTGAGCTGGATGTCCTGGACCCCGATGCGTTTGAACGCCTCGACCATGCGCTCGCTCTCCGAGAGCGGCACGACGTTGTCCTTGGCCCCATGGAAGGCCCAGACCCCCAGCGTCTTCAGGGCGTCGACCTGCGACGGGAGGAGTGACCGGATCCGGTCCCCTCCCCCGCACACCGGGGCCACCGCCGCGAACCTTCCAGCATGCTTCTGGGCCAGCAACCACGTCCCGTAGCCGCCCATGCTAAGACCTGTGACGTAAACCCGGGCTGGGTCCACCCGGTGGCGTGCCTGGATGGACTCCACGAGACCGACAAGGGCGGATTCATCCCAGACCTGACCGGCGGGACATTGAGGAGAGACGAGGATGAAGGGGAACTGCCGTCCCTTGGACACGAGCTTGGGCGGGCCGTGGACCGCGACCTTCTGGAGGTCGGATCCACGCTCCCCGGCTCCATGGAGGAACAGGACCAGGGGCCACTTCGGACCTACGTCCGCCTTGTAGTCGGCAGGCAGATACAGGAGGTAGCAGAGCTGGTTGGTGCGTGTGACGATCTCGCGGTACTCGGCCTCGACCTGGGCGCCAGCACGGCCGGCCGCCGGGTCGGCTCCTTGGGACCGCAGCACCAGGAGACATCCGGCCACCATCCAGAGCCAGTTTTGAAAACGCATGGAGACCAGCGTCGCGGAATGGAACCCGTTAGGCCAAGTGCAGAACTCGACGAAGACTGCGGACGCCTCCCGGGCCACGCCAGAGACCTACATCAGTTTCAACCGCGGGAGATCCTGAAGATCCACCAAGCCGACGGGGCGTCCGTTGGAATCCACCACGATCAGGTCGTCGATGGATCGCTCATGGAACACCCGGAGCGCCTCGGCCGCGAGGGCACCGGCCTGGAGGCGGATCGGATTCCGGGTCATCACATCCTCGAGAGGGCGTCCCAGCACGGCAGGATCCTCCGCCATGCGCCGGCGGAGGTCACCGTCGGTGAAGACGCCCACGAGAAGACCCTGATCGTCCACGACCGCCACGGATCCGGACTTGGCGCGGGTCATCACCAGGAGGGCATCCCTGACACTCAGCGAGGCGGCGGCAACCGGGTTGCGATCTCCCTGACGCATGATGTCCCCCACCTTGACGAGCAACGCGCGGCCGATGGCGCCAGCGGGGTGGCGCTTCGCGAACTCTTCGAGCCGCAACCCCCGAGCCTCCGCGACGGTGAGGGCGAGAGCATCCCCCATCACCAGCATCGCGGTCGTGCTGGAGGTCGGAGCCAGATTGAAGGAGCACGCCTCCCGGGGCACCCGGCAGTTCAGGACCACGTCCGAATGCCGCCCCAGGGTCGACTCGGGCGAACCGGTCAGACCCACGATCGAAACACCGAACCGCTTCAGTGCCGGCAGGAGGTGGACCAGCTCATCGGATTCACCCGAGTAGCTGAGCACCAGGACCACATCACCTTCGTGGACCACACCCAGATCGCCATGGAGGGCGTCCACGGGGTCGAGCACCACGGCTGGGGCTCCGGTGCTTGAGAGAGTCGCCGCGATCTTGCGTCCGATATTCCCCGATTTGCCAACCCCGGCGACCACCACCTTGTTGCGGCGTGCCAAGGCCTCCACCAGGGACTGCACCGCCTGGTTGAAGGTGGCATCGAGCGCCGCAGCGACCGCCTCGAGGGCCTCGGTCTCGGTCCGGAACACTTCACGGGCTCGGGCGACGGGGTCCATGGAACCGATGCGGTAGGCCGGGTGGTCAAACCGCCAAGGAATCAGCCGATGAAGGCCTGGTGGAGGGCGCGGAGCGCCTGTTCGCCCTTCGCGAGGTCGATTACCACGGACACCTTGATCTCACTGGTGGAAATCATGTCGATGTTGACCTGCTCATGGGCAAGGACGTCGAACATCCTCGCAGCGACGCCGGAGTGGCTCCGCATGCCAACGCCCACAACGGACAGCTTGCCAATGCTTTCGTTGGAGATGGATTCCTTGAACCCGATGGAAGGCTTGAGCTGGTCGATGACCTTACTCGCCTTGAGGAGGTCCGGCTTGTCGACCGTGAAGCTCAGATCGGTCACGCAGGAGGTGCCGTCGTGGCTCGTGTTCTGGACGATCATGTCGACGTTGATCGCCGCGTCGGCGAGGGCGCGGAAGATTCCAGCCGCCCGGCCGGGTTTATCCGGCACCCCGAACAGGGTGATCTTGGCCTGGTTCTTGTCGAGGGAGACGCCACGGACGACGACGTCCTCCATGTTGTTGGTTTCTTCCTTCACGATGGTGCCGGGATTGTCGTTGAGACTGGAGCGGACTTCGAAAATGACGTTGAACTTCTTGGCGAACTCGACCGACCTGAGCTGCATGACCTTCGCGCCCGCGCCCGCGAGCTCGAGGAGTTCGTCGTAGGCGATCTCGGGCAGCTTCTTGGCGGACGGAACGATCCGGGGATCCGCGGTGTAGATGCCGTCGACATCGGTGTAGATCTGACAGAGGTCGGCATTGAGTGCCGCAGCCAGGGCGATGGCGGTGAGATCGCTGCCACCGCGTCCCAGCGTGGTGATGTCGCCCTCAGGGGTCTGCCCTTGGAATCCGGCCACAATGACCACGTTGCCGGTGTCGAGCACCTTGTGGACGCCCCGCGGTGTGATGTTCTGGATCTTGGCCTTGGTGTGGACGCCGTCGGTCACGATGCCCGCCTGGGCTCCGGTGAGGGAGACTGCCTCGATGCCCAGAGTCTGCAGAGCGATAGCGGTCAGGGCGATGGTCTGCTGCTCCCCGGTCGCGAGGAGCATGTCCATCTCGCGCTCGCTAGGGAGCGCGGTGATCTCCTTGGCCAGCTTGATCAGGCCGTCGGTGACCCCGCTCATGGCGGACACGACCACGACGACCTGGTCCCCGGCATTGCGGTACTGGGCCACGCGGCGGGCGACGTTCTTGATCCGCTCGGGATTGCCGACCGAGGTGCCGCCGTACTTCTGGACGATGAGTGCCATGGCGAAACTGAACCCCGGTTCTGCCGCAACGCGGGGTGGTCGAAAAGCAAAACCTGCGGGCGAGTCAGGTTCCCAAACCAGGCCGAAGACCCAGCCAGCCTCCACTTGGCCGCTGATGGAGGTCACAGGTACGCTGGAGATCCGGAGTGATTCCACACCATGCCGAAACCGTCCAAGACCCAGCCCATTCCTCTCCAGAAAACCCTTCAGAGCGCGGTCGCCGCCGCAAAGGCCGCCGGAGCCCTCATGGTCTCCCATCGGCTCCGGACCAAGAAAGTCAACGCCACCACCCAGCATGACATCAAGCTGGACCTCGATGTTCGGTGTCAGCGGTTGATCCACCGCCTGCTGCGGGACCGTCACCCCTCCATCCCGGTGCTGGGCGAGGAGGAGAGCGACACCCGGATCCTCGAGGCCGAGGCCCGCTGGGTCGTGGATCCGATCGATGGCACGGTGAACTTCGCCCATCGGATCCCCCACGCCGCCGTCAGCATCGCCCTGCAGGTCCGCGAGACGCCGCGGTCAGCCGGGTACAGCGATGGCTATGCCACCGTGGCTGGGGTCGTTTATGACCCGTTTGTGGGTGAGCTCTGGACTGCGATCCGCAACGAGCCGGCCCGGCTGAACGGACGTCCCATCTCCGTGAGCGGGAGAAACCTCAAGGAAGCAATCGTGGCCCTTGGGTTCTCGGGCCGTGCGGGGAGTCTCGAATCGATGGTGGAGGCGATCCAGACGCTGTCGTCGAGGGTCCGGAAGATCCGTATGACCGGATCGGCCGCGCTGGCGCTGGTCTACGTCGCGGACGGGAGGTTCGACGGCTACTTCGAGCAGGGGGTCCGACTCTGGGACATCGCTGCGGGAGGGCTGATTGTCGAATGCGCCGGCGGGCGGTTCGAACGACAGCTGCGCGAGGATGGGGCCTCGTTCCGGCTCAATGCCACGAACGGACGGATCCGCTCCCCGCTGAAAGCCTGAGGCGAAACCTGTCGACCGACAGGACCGCAGGCATCACCACCCGGCCCTGCGGAATCAATCCTCCTCGGGCTCGAGGGGCGGACGGACGCCGTACTTCTTCCGGAGCGCCTCGACCTGCGCGAGGGGGCGCATGCCGCCGGTGCAGGTCGGGTCGCTGAGGCAGGCCGCCGCCGCACAGACGCCGGTGAGGAGGCTTTTCTGGAGTTCCCAACCCTCGTGCAGTCCCAGCAGCACGCCCGCGCAAAAGGCATCCCCAGCACCGGTGGTGCCGGCGATGTGCTTGTCGGGCACCTTGAGCGACGATTGCCAGTGATCCTTGCCGTCGCGTGTGCGGGCGAAGCAGCCCTCGGGGAAATGGATGACGATCAGCTCCTTAACGCCGAACTGGAGGATCGCTCCGGCCGCATGGCGCAGCGAGACGGTGTCGAGCACGCCCTCCTTGCGGATCTTGAAGCCGGCCACCTGGCCCGCCTCGTACTCGTTCATGATCGCGTAGTCGGCGTACTTCAGGGTGGGGACGGCGACGGCCTTGAACCGGTCGCTGGCCTCGCTGACGAGGTCGACGCTGGTCTTCAGTCCAGCCGCCTGGGCGGCCTGAAGCACCTTGGCGGCGTGGGTGATGCCCTCCTTGTTCAGGGCATCCATCTTGTCCAGCAACAGCAGGTAGCCGAGATGGAAGATGCGGGCCTTGGTCTTGTTGAAATCGATGTCCTTGGCATCCCAGAGGGCGTTCGCCCCGCGATGATGGAAGAAGGTGCGCTTGCCCGTGCCCTGCACCGTCATCACATCGGTGTAGCTGGTCGGCGCCTCACCCGTGGCCTTGAGATGCTTGGTGTCGATCTTGTGGGCCACGCAGTCGTCGAGGATGTACTGGCCGTAGGTGTCCTTGCCCACAAGACCCGCACCGGCCAAGGGGAACCCGGCCCCCATCTTCGCGAGATCCACCAGGACATTGTACGGGGAGCCACCCGTGCCTTGGCTCTGGGACTTGATGTTGGCCAGCTGTTCGAGCTGGGGATAGGTGTCGATGATCTTGACCTGATCCACAATCCAGTTGCCGCCGGCGAGGATGCCGGAGCGCTTGGAGGCAGCGGGTGATTTCATGCGTTTGGGGATGGGAGGAGACGGCAGCCCGGAATGGGTTGCCCCTCAAGGTTGGACACCCGGAGGCTACCGAAGCTGTCGCAGCCTGTCTCTATGGAAGTGCAGCTCCAAACAGGCCGGCAACGACGTACTCAACCCCCGATCGTGGGCCGATCCGGCGAGATCCAAGGATCGGACCCGTATCACCGACTCTCCGGCAACGGGTTGCGTTGACGCAGATCCTTCCACGGGGGCTCATGATCGACATCGATCACGTCCGGCCCATCGGCCTGTGCAGGGCTCAGGATGGCGAGGAAGACCACCTCGGTTTCGAAGGGATTGTAGGTGCCGTGCACCTCGTCCTTCGGAATCAGGACCATGTCCCCGGGTTTCAGAATCCGGCACCGATCACCGCACCACTGCTCCGCCATTCCGGAGAGGACATAGATGATCTCCTCGCGGTGGGGATGCCGATGGAAGGGGTGGCTCTTGCCCGGCTGCATCGTCGCCCGGACCAGCAGCAGCTCGCGACACGGGACGAGGTCAGGCCGGCTCAGCCACTCGTTCCGGGTGAACCGGGTGAGCTCGACGATGGGCGCGGTGCCGGTGACGAATCGGCGGAGATCGGAGGCGTCCATGGTCCGCGGGGATCAGACCGTGGCAGGCGGGCGGAGCGATTTCCAGGGCTCCTCGCCGCTGACGTCGACCGCGAAGGGACCCTTGAACCGACCTGGGGACAGGATCGCCAGAATGACGGCATCCTGGGAGGTGGGATTGAACGTCGCGTGCACCACCCCGGCGGGAATATGGGCGACCTCGCCCGGCCCGAGGATGCGGCGCTCCCGCTCAACCCATTGCTCCACCTGACCCTCGAGTACATAGATCGCCTCTTCGAGCTCGGGATGGGTGTGGAACGGGTGCCCCTCCCCTGCGGGCAGGACTGCGCGACAGATCTGCAGCAGCTCCGCATCGCAGACCTCGGGTCGGCACATCCAGTAGTTCGTGCGCCCCTTGAAGTTCTCCTGGAGGGCCTCTGCCGTGGTGATGAATCGATGGCTCATGGAAGAATCGGCAGGCTAGCACCGCGGCCCGAGACCCGTCGATGACCGGATCGCCCCGACCCCTCAGCGCTTCCTCGCGAGGCGCTTCGCCGCAGGCGCCTTCAGCGCCTTGAAGTCCCGGGTCAGCTGGGTCAGCGAGGCCTCGACCCCCATGCGCTCGAGCGAGCTGGCTCCCACGAACCCAACTGCATCGGTGTTCTGGAGCACGCGCTTGGCGTCGTCCGGGGTGTTGATGGGGCCGCCGTGACACAGGAAGAAGATGTCTTTCCGGACGCGGGAGGCGGCGTCGACGATTTCCTGGGTCCGCTGAAGGGTGAAATCCCAGCCCACCACGGCCTTGGTCACACCGATGCTGCCGCCAACCGTGGTGCCGACATGGGCGATGATCGCGTCGGCCCCCGCCTTCGCCATCTCGACCGCCTCCTCGGGCGTCGCCACATACACCACCGAGAACAGGTCCATCTTCCGGGCAAGCGAGACCATCTCGTACTCCTTGCGGACGCTCATCCCAGTCTCCTCGAGGACCCCGCGGAAATGGCCGTCGACAATCGTATGGGTCGGGAAGTTGTTCACCCCGGAGAAACCCATGTCCTTGACCTGTCCAAGCCAGTGCCACATGCGGCGACGGGGATCGGTGGCGTGGACGCCGCAGATGACGGGACACTCCTCCACGACGGGAAGGACCTCGTATTCGCCGATTTCCATGGCGATCGCGTTGGCGTCACCATAGGCCATCATGCCGCAGGTGGAGCCGTGGCCCATCATCCGGAAACGTCCGGAATTGTAGATGATGATGAGGTCCGCCCCACCCTTCTCGATGAACTTGGCGCTGATCCCCGTCCCGGCTCCCGCGGCGATGATGGCTTCTCCCTTCTTGAGGGTGGCCACCAGGCGGTCACGAACTTCCTTGCGGGTGTAGGGGTTCCCTTTTCCGGTCCATGGATTCGGCATAGCGGGCCCAGTCTGGAGGCTGCCCGCCAAAGTGCCAACCCCCGGAATCAGGCCCGCGCGTTCCGAGGTATCACCGCCCGCGCTCGAGGGCCGACAGCATCCGGGCCTGTTGCCAGCCCTGCCAGCAATTGCTCCCGATGAACAGGGTCATGATCCCAAGCCAGACGGACCGGTCCAGGACCGCGAGGGTCAGCAGGCCCAGGACACCGAGGAAGCCCACGAAGGTGGCGGCGTAAAGGCTGCGGACGGGACCGACCAGAAACCAGAGCAGCGAGCGGAGGATTTGGCCCCCGTCGAGCGGGTAGACCGGCAGCATGTTGAAGAGGAACAGACCAGTGTTGATCCACCAGACGTTGCGAATGAAGACGGCCCATTCCACCGGGCTGGACTGCAGCAGACCCACATTGGATCCCATCACGAGCGCGGTCAGAGGCATGGCCAAAACGACATTGACCAGCGGCCCTGCAGCCAGACCCCAAAGCTGGGCGCCCGGGCGGAACGGTGGGGAGACGTAGGCAACCCCGCCAAAGGGCCAGAGGAGGATCGTGCTGGCGTCGCCCCCCACCTGTCGGGTCGCCAAGGCGTGTCCGAACTCATGCAGGAGCACGATCCCGAAGAGCGCCAGATACTCCGCGACTCTCCAACCGAGATCCCCTTCCCCGGTGCCCCGACCCTGGATCTGGTACACCGCGACGACGAACCAGAGCCAATGGAGATAGACGTCGATGCCGGCCACCCGGAACAGCCGGAACGCGCCGTTGATGTTGGATCGCACGCCCGCACTGTCCCGACGGCCGCCAACCGAGGCAAATCCTGTTTGATCATCGCGCAGTGTGTTCGGACAGGAACGACACGACACCTCACACGCCGGTGGGCGCTCCCGCGCCCAGTGCTGCAGAGCACTGCAGCACCCACCCCTGCAGCCCACGGGCCGCCACACCCTCTAGATGCCAGAGGCGCACCACGATCCGTCCGCAGGCCTCAACTGTGGACCTCCTCCAGGAACTGCTGGGTCCGCTCATGGACCGGGTTGCCGAAGACCTGCTCGGCCGGGCCGGACTCCAGGATCCGTCCGCCGTCGAGGAACGCCGCGCGATCGGCGATCTGACGGGCCAGCCGGAGATCGTGGGTCACGACGAGCATTGTCATCCCCTCCTCGGCAAGGCCACGCAGGACCCGACGCACCTCCTCGCGAAGCTGGGGATCGAGGGCGCTGGTGGGTTCGTCGAGAAGCAGGACCTGCGGCTTCATCGCCAACGCCCGGGCGATCGCCACCCGCTGCTGCTGTCCGCCGGAGAGCTGGTGCGGAAACTGGTCCGCATGTCCCTCGAGCCCAACCCTGGACAGGAGATCCAACGCCTCTTGGCGCACCTCGCCCTGGAGCCTTCCGAGCACGTGAAGGGGACCCTCCATGACGTTCTCCAGCGCCGTTCGATGACTGAAGAGATGAAATTGCTGGAAGACCATACCCACACCGCACCGCAAACGGCGCAGGACATCCGCGGCGGGTGCCTGGGCTGGATCGATGTCGTGGCCTGCGATCCGGATCCTCCCTGCATCCGCACGCTCCAGCTGGTTGAGACACCGCAGCAGGGTCGACTTGCCGCAGCCACTGCCGCCGAACAACACCGTCGTCTCGCCAGCGGCCTGAACCCAGTCCACGCCGTCCAATACCCGACGTTCCCCATACCGCTTGGTCAGTCCCTCAATGTGGATCACGACGCAGCCTCCGTTCCAGATGACGGGCGCCCAGCGACGCCGCGTAGCTGATGGTGAAATAGATCCCAGCCGTCATGAGACCCAGGCCGACATAGTCCCCCGTGTCGATGGCGCGGATCTGGTACTCCTTGGTGAGCTCGACCAGGGCGATGACGGATACGATCGAGGAGTCCTTGAACATCGCGATGAAGTCGTTGGTGACACTGGGCAGGCATAGACGCAGGGCCTGCGGCAGGACGACGCGGCGGAGAACCAGGGACCGGGTCATGCCAAGGGCCAGCCCAGCGTCGACCTGTCCCTGCGGGACGCCCTGGATTCCTGCCCGATAGTTCTCCGCCTCGTTTGCGGCGTAGTTGAGACCGAGCGCCACCACGGCGGCCAGTCCCGCCGAGAGCCGGAGTCCGAGCTGCTGGGCGAGGCCAAAATAGATGAAGTAGATCTGAAGCAGCAGCGGGGTCCCCCGGAAGACTTCGATGTAGGCCACGGCCAGCCATCGGATCGGCGTCGGGCCATGGAGTCGCGCCAGCACCAGGACCAGCCCCAGGAGGACCGCCAGCGCCATGCCGCCACAGGTCACCCAGATCGTCGTCACCGAGGCCCGCAGCAGCAGTGGCAGATAGACCCGCCAGTCGCGCCAGACCGAGATGCGCTGTCGGACAGCCAAACCCTCGTCACGCCATGCCGAGAGACGCTCCTGCTCCGGGCCCCACACGCCATACCGGGAGTAGATCTTCTTGAGGGTCCCATCCTCGAGAAGCGCTTCAACGGCGGCGTCGACACGCCGGAGCAGTTCGCGGTCCGTGGGGCGGACACCGACGGCATAGAAGCCGGTCTCCAGGAAGGGACCGGCCTTCCGGAGCTGCGGATGCAGGGGCAGGTTGGCCTCCACGATCGGGGAATCCGCCAGCACGGCATCGACCCGACCGAGTTCGAGGTCCTGGAAGTAGTTGACGTTGTCCTGGTAGATCCGAATCCGGACACCTCCGTGACGCTCCAGCAGCCGCTGGGAGGCCGACGCCGACAGGACCCCGACGGGCCGGTCCTTAAGGCGGTCGAGGGAGGACAGGGCCAGGTCATTGGACCGGACCACCAGCTGCTGTCCGAACGCGAAGTAGGGACGGCTCATGGAGAGCCGGGCCAGGTTTTCCGGGGTGCGCTCGAGTCCTGCGATGATGAGGTCGAACGCATCGCCGGTCCCGAGGACTGGGACGAGGAGATCCCAGTTGTTCTGGACGAATTCGGACCGAAGCCCGAGCCGCGCACAGAGCGCCTCGGCAAACTCCACCTCGAAGCCGATCAACCGGCTGACGTCCACCGGATCGTGATAGATGTAGGGAGCTCCTCCCTCGGCATCATTCCCCCAGCGGAGAGCCCCCTTTCGGGAGATTTCGGACCAGAGATCCTGGCCAAGGAGACCCAGAGTTCCAAACAGGAACGTGAGCAGCCGGATTTGGAGCATGGGAGCCACCACAGAGCCTAGTAGGGCATGGACCCAAGGTTGGAGTCAGGTGCGTGAAGGTCCTAAGCCTTGGCCTCGGTACACGGACTCTCCATTCTGACTCGGCTTCCTGTGAACGAAAAAAGGGGCCGGGCATTGCTGCCCGGCCCCTCTGTTTAGATCAGACCGACCTCAGTTCGAGGAGCGGTAGAACCTGACCTGAGATCCCAGCGGGATCGTGTACGGGCTGGTCGCACCTGGGACATC
>Ga0194129_10000390_pt1 | contig 86705 bp, 85 predicted proteins | sample TA2KigCa35mmetaG_FD_150862 | JGI IMG/M metagenome (GOLD analysis project Ga0194129, IMG submission 150862) | Freshwater microbial communities from Lake Tanganyika, Tanzania - TA2015038 Kigoma Deep Cast 35m | ecosystem: Environmental > Aquatic > Freshwater > Lake | place: Tanzania: Lake... | reverse complement strand
GGAATCCCTTGTCAGCGGAAGAGCGCGCGAAGAACGCCACCAAATCACGCGGGCGGGCGAAGGGCGAGCATCCGCTGCTGATCATCAAGCGGATTTTTGGTTTCACTCAAGTCCGCTATCGGGGCCGTATCGAATTGACCGCACACGCGCGCTTCCTGTTCGGCAAGCAATTGATGACGCCCGATATGGCAAATACGCCGGCGCGGCGCATCTATTTCGCACTGCAAACCGCCTATATCGGGGATCACGATGAACGGCGCGCCGGGCTTGACCTGTAACGGAATTTGATAAGCGAATTCCGCGAAGCCACAACCTCAGACATGGTGCGAGATCTGCTGGATCGTGCCCTGAAAGCCGCGGAAGAAGACCAATGCTACAAGGCACTCAAACTCGCGCGCCGCGTAATGCGGCATGAGAAAGTGGTGCTGGGCCTTCCGCCCGTTTCCGCCGTTTCCGTCGCGGAGGACGTGGCATGAACATGATGCATGCGCAGCGCGCCGATAGGATGACCCGTCAGGCAACTGACCCGCGGGAGCATGAAGCGGATGTTGTGCGCCGTGTGACCTATGCCCTAAAGGAAGCCCTCGAACAGGAAGGCATCGCCAGGGCACGTGCCATCACTGATAATCGGCGGCTTTGGATCGCGCTTGAAGCTTCAGTCCGTCACCCCGCCAACCAATTGCCTCGAGAAACAAAAATCGCCCTGCTGAATACCGGGCGGGCCGTGATGCGGGAAATGGAAAGCCAGGCGCCCGATATCGGCTTTATGATCGAAGTGAATGAGCAATTGGCCGCAGGTCTGCGCTAAGGCGCCATTGGTGCTCGGCCGACAGCGCTTGCGGCGCGGTTTGTCTTTGACCCTTGGCGTGTTAACGCCGCCTGCATGAGGCTGGATACCACCGTCCTTGGTATAGAAAGCAGCTGCGATGAAACCGCAGCTGCGGTTCTGCGCGCGGATGGCAGCATCCTGGCCGAGGCAGTATTCAGTCAGCAACAGGAACACGCGGCCTTCGGCGGCGTAGTGCCGGAAATTGCCGCACGGGCGCATCTGCAGCATTTGCCCAGCCTGGTCACCAAAGTCATGCGGGAAGCCGGCATCGGCTATGCAGGCCTCCATGCCGTGGCGGCCACGGCGGGCCCTGGGCTGATCGGCGGGCTGATTGTCGGCGCTTCCTTCGGCAAAGGTATCGCGCTGGCGCATGGCCTGCCCTTTCTCGCCATCAACCATCTGGAAGCCCATGCGCTCACAGTGCGCTTGCCTGGGCTGATGCCCGGCAAGCCCCCGGCCTTCCCCTATCTGCTGTTGTTGCTTTCAGGCGGGCATTGCCAATGCGTACTAGTGGAGAGGCTTGGCCGCTATAGCCGCCTTGGCAGTACCCTGGATGATGCGGTGGGCGAGGCCTTCGACAAGGCCGCCAAGCTGCTCGGCCTGCCTTGGCCGGGCGGGCCGCATCTGGAACGCCTCGCCGCGCTGGGTGATCCGGATGCCATTGCCCTGCCGCGTCCGCTGCTTGGGCGGCCGGGGTGTGACTTCTCCTTCTCCGGCCTGAAAACGGCGGTGGCGCGAGTCGTGTCGCAGGGACAGGCAAGGGCCGAGGATATCGCGGCGTCCTTCCAGGCGGCCGTGGCCGCTGTGCTCGCGGATCGTGCCCGACATGCGCTGAATATGGCGCCGGGGGTGACAGCGCTGGTGGTGGCGGGCGGCGTTGCCGCCAATGGCGCGGTGCGGCGCGCGCTTGAAGGCGTGGCGATGACGCACAGCCTGCCCATGCTGGCGCCACCGCTGCATTACTGCACCGATAATGCGCTGATGGTGGCCTGGGCAGGGATTGAGCGGTTGCTCCATGGAGCGTCGGACCCGCTTTCGCATAATCCACGCCCGCGCTGGCCACTGCCGGAAATGACAGCGCCTTAGGAGCATGTTGCGTTCATATGGGTTCACGCAACGCGCTCTACTCCTTTATTTTTTGAGCATCTTCACGCGTTCAAATTTTCCATCTGAACGGGGTCTGCTCTCGGAAAAAGCGCCTTCAAGTGCGTTCACCGCTACTCCGCCCGCCAGCGCGCCCAGGGCGCGATATCCGGCAGGCGTTGCGGGGCCGCCGCCGGGCCAGCAAAACGCAACCCAATCTCGGGCGCCTCGGCCATTGGCAAGCGCAGCGCAAAGCCGATATCGATTGTTGCGCGCGGCAAATCCAACGAGCCTGTAACGCGGGCAGCAACGCCGCCCTCGGCCGCCAAATTCGCTTCCTGCAATGAAAGCCGCCCGGTGCTGATGTGCCAGCCGCCTTCCAATCGCTCCACCGCGGTGGCGCCGCCCGAAAGGGCGTGGCGCAAGGCGGCCTCGGCCGCTTCGGGATCGGCGATTTTGGCCGCGGCATAGGCATCAAGCAGCGCAACCCCGGCCAGAACGCCATCCACCAATAGAAAGCGTCCGGAACCTTCCAGAGAGGCAACAAGTGCCGATGACGCATGGCCCGAAGCGGCAAGCCGGCCGGCCAGCGCAAGCCGGCCTGCGGCCAGATCAAGCGGCACGTCGAAAATCGGATGCGCCAGTGTTGCGCCGGTGATTTCAAAACTCGCTTCAAGTCGCGGCGGCTGCGCGCTTGTATCCAGAGCACCGCGCCCTTCCATCTGCCCGCCGGCGAGCGCAGCACGAAAACCATCAAGCCGGAGCTGACCATTTTCCAACGCCAGCGCGGCTTCCGCGTTTTCCACCGCCGGTAGGCCCAAAACCGCAATGCGCGCGGCGCTCAAGGCGAAGCTGCCATCCAAACCTGCCAGGGCAGCAAGCGGCAGTGGTTCCTGATCGATCAGAACAGGCGTGGGCAGGGCCAGGTTTTCTGCCGCCAGCTTTAAGGTCAGCTTGGGCCGCGCACCATTCATTGCCAACCGTGCCTCACCGACAGCGCGTGTTTCGGCGGCGACCATGCTGAAAAAGGGCAACGTAATGACGCCGCCTTCCAGCGCCAGGCGCGCAATAAAGGAAGCGGAGCCCTCACCCATCCAGCCCGGTTCCTCGCGGCCAAGAATCAGGCCGTAAAGCCGTGCCGCGCCGGGGTGGCGAAAGGTCAGGCTGCCCTGCGCCTGCGCCTTCGGCAGATCAAGCACTGCATTGGCATCAAGCTGCGCATCTTCCAGCAGAGCTTCGGCGACAAGGTTCAGCGCTTCGGACGTGCCATTGCCGCGAAGGCGCAGCGTGGCCGGCAGCGCGGCGAGCCCCGCCGGTAGGGGCAGCGCTTCCAGCAGCACCGGCGGCAAGGCATTTGCCATGGGGGCGGAAACCTCAAGCGCGGCATCGGCAAGGCTTGGCGTGGCGCCAAGCCCAATAGCGCCCGAGGCGGAGATATTGGCGTTGCCCTGGCGCGCAGAAAACCGCTGCACGGCAAGCTTGCCCGCATCAAGCGTTGCATCCAGCGCAACGCCAACCAGCGCCTGGCCCTGCCATTCCAGCCGGCCTGCGGTCACGCGGAGATTGGCATCAAAGCCTTGCAACGCTTCATTCGCGGCCTGCCAACTCACGTTTTCGGCAAGCAAGCCATCCAAAGCCAGCGCATCGATCGAAAGCCCAAGCCCGAGTGCGGGCCGCGCGCCGAGGCGGAGCGCACCGGCGCCGGCAAAGCGCTGGCCATCCAGCAGCAGCGAAAATTCCGGTGCCTCAACACGGCTGGGTTCCAGCAACACGCGCCCACGCCCCTCAAAGCGCCGCAGTCGTGCAGGGTCCGGCGCTGCAACCGCAAAGCCGAAAGCCGCGAGACTATCGCGCAGGTTGGGGCCGGTGACGCTAAGTGCCAATTCCAGCCTTTCGCCAAGTGTCGCACCGCGCGCTTCCAACTCAGCCTCTCCGGGCAAAAGCGCTGCGATATCCGTCAACGTCATGCGGGCACCTTCACGCGCGATGCCAGCCTTGAAGCGGCGCAATTCCTTGCCCTGCCAGCGTGCTGACTCGGCAGCCACATCCAGTACAATCGGAAACGGCCAACTTCGCGCAGCGCGCATGGCGGCGATCCAGGGATCGAGATCAAGCCGGTTCATGCTGACGGCCAGATCCATTTTCGCATCCGGCGTCAGTCGGATTTCTGCCGCCGTGCGACCGGTGCCGCCATCAAATTCCACCGCCAGATCGGGGGTGATGATCCGGTCCTCACTGGCGCGAATACGGCCCGTGATGCGGAAGGGCAGTGCGGGCGCGGGCAGAAAGGCGGAAAGATAAGCGCCGGAGGCTTCAACCCGCCCTTCATAGCCACCTTCGGCGAGTAGCGCACCGCGCGTGACCAGCGACGCGCCTTGCCCATTCAGCCGCAATTCCAAAGTGCCAATGCCATCATGGCCAGGTCGGCCAAGCACGGCCTGAAAGCGCGCTTCGGCCCCCGCGCGCATAAAACTGCCTTCCAGGCGCACTGCATCCAAGGGGCCAGGCGCGACCAGTCGTGCCGCGACATTTTCCAAGACCACTTCACCCAGCGCGACGCGGCTTGCTTCAATGCGCGCGGCGAAATCCGAAAGCCATGGCGGCGGGCGGAGCGCACCGGCGGCGGGCAGCGGCCAGGTCAGGCGGATATCCGCGCCCACCAGCACCAGATCGCGCGCTTCAAGCCGCCCAAGGATCAGCGGCAGCAGGCCAAGCCTCAGCCGTAGCGTTTGCGCCTTCACGCCAAGCCCGCCCTCATCCTGCCCCAGATGCACCTCATCCGCTTCAAGAATGGGCTGGGGCAGCAGCACAACGCGCAGCGGCCCTTGCAGGGCAACCGGTCGCCCAAGCCGTTCCGCCGCGAGGGCCGCGAGGGTGTTGCGCTGCCCTTCCCAGGAGATCAAACGCGGCCCAATCCAAACCGCCGCAAGCGCGACGCCGAAAAGCAAAAGCGCGAAAAGGCTGCGGCGCGATTTCAGCTTGCCACCCCCCAGCCACCACCGCCTGGCGTTTCCATGCCAAGCACTTCGCCAGCCGCGAGATGCGCGGAATCGCTACCACCCAGCCATTGGATGCTGCTATCGGCGCGCTCCACCCATTGCCGGCCGGCGGCACCATCGGCACCGCCTTGCAGCCCATGCGGCGCGACGTTGCGCCGCGATGCCACAATCACCGCTTCCATGGGATGCAGGAAGCGAATGCGCCGGCGTGATCCATCGCCACCGCGCCAGCGCCCTGCACCGCCTGAACCGCGGCGGATGGAAAATTCCTCAAGCCGTACGGGGTAACGCAGTTCCAGAATCTCCGGATCGGTCATGCGTGTATTGGTCATATGGGTTTGCACCGGGCCAGTACCATTGAAGCCAGGCCCCGCGCCAATGCCACCGCAAATCGTCTCATAATATTGGTAGCGCGCATCACCGAACAGCAGATTATTCATGGTGGCCTGGGCAGAAGCGCAAGCGCCAAGTGCGGCGAGTAGCGCATTGCAGGTCATTTGACTGACCTCGGTATTGCCGGCCACCACCGCGGCTCCGGGGCGCGGTGACAGGAAAGTCCCCTCGGGGATCACGATTTCCAAAGGCTTCAGGCAACCATCATTCAGCGGAATATCCTCACCCACCAGGCAGCGGAAGCAATACAGCACCACGGCGCGGCAGACTGCCGATGGCGCGTTGAAATTGCTCGGGCGTTGCGCGCCGGTGCCGGTGAAATCAATCACGGCCTTACGCGTGGCGCGGTCAACACGGATCGCGACTTTCAGTGGCGCGCCATCATCAATGCTGGTTTCAAAACGCCCATCCGGGAGTTTTTCCAAGACGCGGCGCACGCTTTCTTCGGCATTTTCCATGACATGCCGCATATAGGCGCTGACGGTAGCCAGGCCGTAATCGGCCACGGCACGCTGCAATTCCTGCACGCCTTTTTCATTGGATGCGATTTGCGCTTTGATATCGGCCACATTCACATCCGGGCTGCGCGCGGGATAGCGCGCACCAGCCAGCAGCGCGCGAAACGCCGCTTCGCGAAAATGCCCGCTATCCACCAGCAGGAAATCATCAATCACCACGCCTTCTTCTTCTAGCGTGCGCGACAGCGGCGGCGTGGATCCAGGTGTCAGGCCACCAATATCGGCGTGATGCCCGCGCGACCCCACGAAAAACAGGATGGATTTGCCCGCCGCATCAAAGACGGGCGTGATCACCGTCACATCCGGCAAATGCGTACCGCCATTATAGGGATTATTGAGTGCCACCACATCGCCAGGCTTCAGTGTCGCACCTCGCGTGCGGATCACGGTGCGCACACTCTCCCCCATCGCACCAAGATGCACCGGCACATGCGGCGCATTTGCAATCAGCGCGCCGGTCGCATCGAAAATCGCGCAGGAGAAATCGAGCCTTTCCTTGATATTCACCGAAAGACTGGTGTTTTGCAGCACCGCGCCTGTTTGTTCGGCAATGCTCATGAACAGATTGTTGAAAAGCTCGAGCATCACGGGATCAGGCCGATCCGAAGCCAAGATATCCACCGCGCGTGCGCGGGCCGCGATCCGGCGCAGCACCAGATGATTGCGTGCGGTAACCTCCGCTTCCCAGCCGGGTTCCACAACTGTGGTGGAATTGGCTTCGCGCAGCAGCGCCGGCCCTGTGATGCGATCCCCCGCGCAAAGCGCTTCACGGTCATGCACCGGCGCGGCATATTCCGCACCGCCGGTGAAGAGCGCGATGCTGCCCAAAGGCTTTGGTGCTTCACCTGCCGCACGCGGCGGCAGAGCCGCTTCGCGTACTTCCTCACCAGGGGCGGTCACTTCCGCGATGCACGCTTCAACAATTACCTGGCGTTCGGGTGTGGCGAAACCAAAGCGGCGGCGATGCGCTTCCGTGAACGCTGCCAGCACGTCCTGATGCGTGCCAAAAGCGACGGGCAGAAAGGTATCCGTGCCGGCATAGCGCAGATGGAGCCGCCGCGCTGCTTGCAACCGCGCAGGATCGGCCCCTTGGCGCGCCAATTCTTGTCGTCCCGCAACCACTAGCGCGTCAAGCCGCACGGTCAGATCGCTGATGGCATCAGCGGTGAAGGGCGCTTCAACCGCGGCTTCCCGGATCACCGCCTGATCCGCAAGCCCCATGCCATAGGCGGAAAGTACGCCGGCAAAAGGATGGATAAACACTGTTTCCATGCCCAATTCATCAGCAACCAAACACGCATGCTGCCCGCCCGCGCCGCCGAAGCATTGCAGCGCGAAGCGTGTCGCATCATGGCCTTTCTGGATCGAAACCTGTTTGATGGCATTGGCCATATTGGCAACCGCAACCCGCAAATACCCTTCCGCCACCGCGCGGGGATCAGGCGCGGGCTTGCCTTGTGCCTGGCCGATCGCTGCTGCCAGGACCACAAATTTTTCCGCGACAATCGCCGCATCCAAGAGCTGATCACCCTTGGGGCCGAAAATCGCCGGGAAATGATGCTGCTGAATCTTGCCCACCATGACATTCGCATCCGTCACCGTGAGCGGCCCGCCGCGCCGATAACAGGCCGGCCCCGGCACGGCACCTGCGGAATCTGGCCCTACCCGAAACCGCGTGCCATCAAAATGCAGAATGGAACCGCCACCGGCGGCCACCGTGTTGATCGCCATCATCGGTGCGCGCATGCGTACGCCGGCGACTTCCGTTTCGAACGCACGCTCAAAAGCGCCGGCGTAAAGCGCGACATCGGTAGAAGTGCCGCCCATATCAAAGCCAACGATCCGCTCAAACCCGCCCATCGCCGCGGTACGTGCCGCACCGACAATCCCGGCTGCGGGACCAGAGAAAATCGCATCCTTGCCCTGGAAATGCCCAGCTTCGGTAAGGCCACCGCTTGATTGCATGAAGTAAAGCCTGACACCCGGCAATTCCGCCGCCACCTGGTCCACATAGCGGCGCAAAATGGGCGAGAGATAGGCATCAACAACGGTGGTATCGCCGCGCGGCACAATGCGCGGCAGCGGGCTTGCGCGATGGCTCAAGGAGATCTGCGTGAAGCCTTCTTCGCGGGCGATGTCGCCAAGCCGTTCTTCATGCGCTGGATGCGCCCAGGCATGCATCATCAGAATGGCGACAGCGCGGAAACCTTCGCGATGCGCGGCGCGCAGCGCCTCACGTGCCCCTGCCTCATCCAAGGCTTCCAATTCAGTGCCAGCCACCGCGACGCGCCCGCCGATTTCAACGGCGCGTTCATGCAGCAATTCCGGCAGGCGCACATCCAGATCGAATAAGCGGGGCCGCGCCTGATTGCCAATGCGCAGCAGATCAGCAAAGCCGCGATTGACCAGCAGCAGCACAGGTTCACCCTTGCGTTCCAGCAACGCATTGGTGGCGACCGTGGTGCCCATTTTCACCGCCTCGATCAAACCGGGCGGGATAGCCGCGCAAGCAGCCAGGCCAAGGCATTGGCGAATCCCGGCAACGGCCGCGTCCTTGTAGCGTTCCGGGTTTTCCGAGAGCAGTTTCAGCGTCGAAAGCCGCCCGGCAGGGTCGCGCGCGACGATATCGGTGAAGGTGCCGCCGCGATCAATCCAGAATTGCCAAGCCGACATGCAAAACCCTTGCGCAGAAGGAATATCAAGGAGAACGCTCTAAAACATTATTCGGCCAAGTGAAATCGCCTCAAAGCCCCGCATCGGCAGGCACCAGCACCTGCCCCGCCTCATCCACCCGCACTGACACGGCTTCCAAGGCTTCCCCGTAACAGGGGCCGGAGACGCATTCACCGGAGTCAATCTCAAACCGCGCGCCATGGGCGGAACAGAGGATATGCTGGCGCTTGGCATCCAGAAAGCGATCCGGCACGGGGTCAAGCGGCAGGCCGATATGCGGGCAGGAATTCACATAGACCCAAACCGCGCTACCACGCCGCACGGCAAATAGCCCCATGAAAGCACCAGGTGCTGCCGGAAAACCCTTGGACCCGCCATCGGGTATGTCCTCAAGCGCGCAAAGCGCACGTTCGGGCTTGCTCATTTACCTACCCAGCCGCCCATACGGGCAATCAACGCCCAATGCTCTGGTGCGATGGGCATGACGGAAAGGCGCGATTGCCGGATCAAGACCACATCTGCCAGCGCCGGTTCGGCCTTGATGGCGGCAAGGCCCACGGGCTTTAGCATGGGTGCCACCGCGCGCATATCCACACAAACCCAGGATGAGCCTTCCTCAGCGGTCGGGTCGGGATAGGCTTCGCGCGCCACCTCGACCACGCCCACCACCTCCTTGCCGATATTGGAATGGTAGAAAAAGGCCAAATCGCCGAGCTTCATGGCCATCAGGTTCTTCTTGGCAAGGTGATTGCGCACACCCGTCCAGGGTTCCACGCCATTGGCGACCTGCTGGTCCCAGGAAAAGGCATCGGGTTCGGATTTCACCAGCCAGCGGGAAGCGGGCGCTGTGGTCCTGGCTGCTGGCATGGCGTTCCTCACATCCCCCCGCTCCGCCTTCGCGGAGCGCATGACAATCAGGTAACGCCAGACGCGCCGCGCTTCAATAAGCCTGGGTTCGGTTTTCGAAATGGGGGGGGACTCCCCTAGCGACCCACCGCCCCCATGTGAAGCTGGCAAGGAGGCAAGCGGGTGATTCCACCCGCTGGATAACTAGGCTAGTCTGACCAGGTGGACATGAGAATGACAATCAAAGCTGATAGCAGCCTGAGTGGTGCCGCCTCTGGCGCGCGTTCGCTGCATCGCTTTGCCAATCCCGGGCGCTTCCTGCGCGCCTCGGCCCGGGTGCAGGTTTGGCTTTGGGTGGCGGCGGCGCTGGTGCTGGGCGCGGGGCTGGTCTGGGGCTTGTTCGCCTCGCCCGCTGATTGGCAGCAGGGTGAGACAGTGCGCATCATGTATGTGCATGTGCCGATGGCCTGGCTTGCCATGGGTGGCTATACTGCGCTCGCTGGCGCTTCCGTCATGTCGCTGATCTGGCGCCATCCCTTGGCGGATCTTTTCGCGCGCGAATTATCGCCGGTGGGTGCCTTGGTGACGGCGCTTTGTTTGGCAACCGGCAGCCTATGGGGCCGGCCCATGTGGGGCACCTGGTGGGTCTGGGATGCGCGGCTCACTTCCGTCCTGGTGCTGTTTTTCCTTTGGCTTGGTCATGCGGCACTGACGCGCGCTTTTGAAGATCAAGAACGCGGCGCGCGCGTGGGTGCCATTCTGGCGCTTGTCGGCATTGTGAATATCCCGATCGTGAAATTTAGCGTGGATTGGTGGAATACGCTGCATCAGCCGGCTTCCGTCACGCGGTTGGATGCGCCGGGGATGCATGTGGATATTCTCTATCCGCTGCTGACCTGCGCGCTTGGCTTTTCGCTGCTCTTTGGCGCGGTGGTGCTGGCACGCACACGCGCTGCCGTGATGGAACGGCGCATCCGCGCCCTGCAATTGGCCCGCGCGCGGCGCGAGGAGGCTTTGGGCGCATGAGCCACGCATTCTTCATCACCGCATCCTATGCGCTGGTCCTGATTGGCTTTGGCGCTTTGGTTGCGGATGCTGCGCGTCGCCATGCCACGGCCAAGCGCTTGCTCGCGGAATTGGACCCGCGCGGAGACCGGCCATGACCCGCAAAAAGCGCCGGCTTTATGTTCTGCTGCTGTGCGGGCTTGGGCTTGGCAGCGCCACCGCGCTGACGCTGACGGCGTTTCAGGACAATCTGGTTTTTTTCCGTTCGCCATCTGACATTATGCGTGAAGCGCCGCCGGCCAATCGTGCCTTTCGCCTGGGTGGGCTGGTGGAAGCGGGTAGCCTGGAACGCGGCACGGGCGCGGATGGCAGGCCGACCGCCAATTTCCGTGTCACCGATGGCGCGCATGTCATTCGCGTCTCCTACGCCGGCGTGTTGCCGGATTTGTTCCGCGAAGGGCAGGGTGTGGTGACGCTCGGCATGATGCAGCCCGATGGCGTTTTTCGCGCGCGTGAAGTGCTGGCGCGGCATGATGAAACCTATATGCCCCCCGAGGTCGCCGATGCGCTGAAGCGCGCCGGCCATTGGAACCCGGCACAAGGCGCGGCACCGCCTCCGGCGGAATGGAACACCGCACCAAGGAGAGGCGGATGATCGGCGAACTTGGCCATTTCGCGCTGGCGCTTGGCTGCATTCTGGCCCTGGTGCAATCGGTCTTGCCCTTGGTTGGCGCGCATCGCGCCGATGCGCGGCTGATGGCGCTGGCCGCACCTTTGGCGGTGGCGCAGTTGATTGCGATTGGGGCCGCTTTCGCTGCGCTGCTATGGGCCTTTGCGGTGAATGACACCACGATTTCCAATGTGGTGCTGAACAGCCATTCGGCGAAGCCACTGATCTATAAATTCTCCGGCGCCTGGGGCAATCATGAAGGCTCCATGGTGCTGTGGGTATTCATCCTGGCGCTTTGCGGTGGCGCGGTGGCGGGCTTCGGGCGCGATTTGCCCAGCGCCTTGCAAGCGCGCGTGATTGGCATTCTGGGGCTGATCGCCGCAGGGTTTTTGGGCTTCATCATTTTCACCTCCAACCCCTTTGAACGCGTGTGGCCGCCGCCCATGGATGGGCAGGGGCTCAATCCGCTGTTGCAGGACCCCGGCCTCGCTTTGCATCCGCCCATGCTCTACCTCGGCTATGTCGGTTACGCGGTGACTTTTGCCTTTGCAGTGGCGGCGCTATTGGAAGGACGCGTGGATGCGGCCTGGGGGCGTTGGGTGCGGCCCTGGTCACTCGCGGCGTGGTCCTTCCTGACGCTTGGCATCGCACTTGGGTCCTGGTGGGCGTATTATGAGCTCGGCTGGGGCGGCTATTGGTTCTGGGATCCGGTGGAAAACGCGTCGCTTTTGCCCTGGCTGATTGGTGCGGCCTTGCTGCATTGCGCGATTGTCGTTGAAAAGCGCGAAAGCCTGAAAATCTGGACGGTGCTGCTGGCGATTCTGGCCTTTGGCATGTCCTTGCTGGGCACCTTCCTGGTGCGTTCGGGCGTGTTGAATTCCGTACATGCCTTCGCCAATGACCCGGCGCGCGGTGTGTTCATTCTGGGGCTGCTGATGGCCTATGTGGCGGGGGCCTTGGCGTTGTTTGCGTGGCGCGCGCCGCGCTTGGGTGGCACCGGCATTTTCGCGCCAATCTCGCGCGAAGGCGCGCTGGTTTTGAATAATCTACTGCTCTGTTCCACCACCGCCGTGGTGCTGGTGGGCACGCTGTGGCCGATGTTCGCCGATATCCTGTTTGGCGCGAAGATCTCGGTGGGCGCGCCCTTCTTCAATGCGGCGACAGCGCCATTGGCGATTCCCTTGGTGGCGGCCATGGCGGTGGGGCCGCTGCTTGCCTGGAAGCGCGCTGATTTGGCGGGCGCCTTGCAGAGGCTTTGGTGGGTTGGGCTACTGGCGGTGGCGGCGGCGTTTCTGACGCTGTTGATTGCGGGCCATCATGTCTGGCCGGCGCTTGGCTTTGCCGCGGCTGCTTGGCTGATTGCCGGGGCGGCAGCCGATATTCTGGACCGTATCGCTGCCTTCCGCCGGCCTTCCCAAGCCTGGAACCGCGCACGCGGTCTGCCGCGCGCTGCCTGGGGCGGTGCCATTGCCCATGCCGGCATGGGTGTGACCTTCGCGGGACTGGCAGGGATGGGTTTGGCGACTGATGCGCTGGTGGAACTCAAGCCCGGGCAATCAACACGGCTGGCCGGTTATGAATGGCGGCTCGAGAGCATTCGCGATGTGCAGGGGCCGAATTGGTCGTCGCGCCGCGCCACCATCACAGTGCTGGCGGATGGGCAGGTGGTGACGGTGCTGACGCCCGAAAAACGCTTCTTCCCGGTGGGGCGCATGAACACCACAGAAGCGGCCATCCATACCAATGCTTTGCGCGATCTTTATGCGGTGTTAGGTGATGAGCGTCATGGCGGTGGCGTCGTGCGGCTACATCACAATCCGCTCTCCCCCTGGATCTGGGTTGGCGCGGGCATCATGGCTTTGGGTGGCGGGCTATCGCTTTCAGATCGGCGCATTCGTGTTTCTGCACCTTCCCGCAAGGCCGCGCCCGCCCCGGCATGAGTGACGCGGCTTTCCCCAAGCGTCCACGGCGCTGGATGCTTTATGCGCCTGTGGGACTGGCTGCAGCGGCGGGGGTTGGCTTCTACGCCATGCTGCAAGGCTTGCGGGATGGCAGCTATAATCCGCGCGGCGTGCCTTCTGTCTTGCTCGGCAGGCCCGCACCCGATTTCACCCTGCCCGCCTTGGAAGGCGTTGATCTGCCCGCCCTGACCGCCGAGGATTTGCGTGGCCCCTTGCCGGGGCCGGTGCTGGTCAATTTCTGGGCGTCCTGGTGCGCGCCCTGCATCATTGAACACCCGCAATTGATGCGGCTATCGCGCGAAGGCGTCGCGGTTTACGGCGTCAATTACAAGGATCGCATGGCGGAGGCCGGCGCTTTTCTTAAGCGCCACGGAAACCCCTATCGCCGGCTCGGGCGCGATGAACCCGGGCGCACCGCGATTGATTGGGGCGTCTATGGCGTGCCCGAGACCTATTTACTCGACCGCCAGGGCATGATCCGCTGGCGCTGGGCCGGGCCCATCACCACCGATACGCTGGAGAGTGAATTGCGCCCCCTACTCCGGAGATTTGCGTGACGCGTTGGATCTTCTTCTGCCTGCTGCTGGCGCTGCCCGCCTGGGGCGCGGTGGGCGACCCGAATGAGCGGTTGGCTGATCCTGCCAAGGAAGCGCTGGCGCGGGAGATCGGGCGCGAATTGCGCTGCCTTGTTTGCCAGAACCAATCCATTGAAGACAGTGACGCACCATTGGCGCGGGATTTGCGCCGCCTGGTGCGCGAACGTGTGGCGGCGGGCGAGGAACCCTCAGCCGTGATCCGCTTTGTGCATCAGCGCTATGGCGATTTCGTGCTGCTGCGCCCGCCCGTGACGGCAGCGACCATTCTGCTATGGGCGACGCCCTTCCTGGCGCTTGGAGGCGGCATTGCCGTGATCCTGCTGCGCCGCCGCCGCGCCATGGCCGAAGCTGCAGCGCTATCGCCTGAAGAAGTGCGGCGCCTGGCTGAGCTTGATCGCGGCGCGGCATGATCTGGATTGCGATGGTTCTGCTGGCGCTGGCCGCCATGGTGCCGCTGGTGGCGACATTGTTTCGCCCCGTGGTGGCGCGCGGGCGGCGGGAAGCGGATTTAGCGCTGTATCGCGCCCAATTGGTTGAGCTTGAACGTGAGGCCGAAGCCGGCCGGCTGGATGGCGATGCTCTGCGCGCCGCGCAGGTGGAAGTGCAACGCAGACTGCTACAGGCCCCAGCAGAAGCGGCACCCACAACCCGAGGCCGCGCGCTTGGCTTCCTGCCCCTGGTTTTTCTGATCCCCACTGCCGGGCTTGGGCTTTATCTGGTGCAAGGCACGCCGGACATGCCATCCGCCCCGCATCGCGAAAGGGCCGAGATTGCCGGGCGTGATGACGCCTTGCTCAACCGCCTGCGCGAGAGGCTGGCGGGGCTTGACCCAATGAGTGAGACAGCGCGGCAGGGTTTTGTCATGCTGGGTAATGCGGAACGCAGCCGCGGCAATGCTGATGCGGCGGCTGAGGCCTGGCGCCGCGCCTTGGCGTCGCGCTTTGATGTCGAATTGGCGGGCGATCTGGTGGAAATGGAAATCGGGCGCGGGGAATTTGTGGCGGCCGGCCCGATCCTGCTGCGCGCCCTGGCGGAGGCGCCAACGGAGCCCAAGCTGCGCTTTCTGCTCGGCGTGATTGAGGCCGAGGCCGGGCAGCCGGAACGTGCGCGGGCAACCTGGCGCGCGCTGCTGGCCGATAGCCCGCCGGATGCGCCCTGGCGGGCGCTGGTGCAACAGCGGCTTGGGGCTTTGCCGTAAAATGAAACCCGCCCGGCAATCACTGGGCGGGGCGCGGCATCAGGCGCTACTGCCCCTGACGCACAAACCGCAGCTGAATATAATTATCCGCCGTTTGCATCACATTCCAACCCTGCCGCGCAGCCCAGACAATCTGCTGCTGATGCAGCGGGATATAGCCGACATCGTTCTGGATCACCTTGCCCGCTTCCGTGATCAGCCCTTGGCGCGCGGCCTGGTTGGTCTCGACCGCGATGCGGGTGATCAGCTCATCCAGCCGGGGATTGGAATAGCCGCCATTGTTGAAATTATCGCGCGTGCCATCTCGCGTGCCAGCCAGGTTGAACAACGCGTTATGCGCATCTGATGTCGCCGGCGTCCAACCCAGCAGGTAGAAGCTGGTATTATAGCCAGGGGCATTCACCTCGGCGAAGAAGCGCGCGCGTGTCTGCGCATTCAGCGTCACGCGGATATTGATGCGCGCCAGCATCGCAACCACGGCGGTGCAGATCCCCTCATCATTGACATAGCGGTCATTCGGGCAATCCAGCGTCACGCCAAAGCCAGTCGGATAGCCCGCTTCCGTCAGCAATCGGCGCGCCTCGTTCAGATCGAGGCGCGGGCGCTGGTCATGTTCTTCACGGAAGCCGTTCACGCCCGGGCCATAGATCAGATTGGTCAGGCGGGATTGGCCGCGCATGACGCTGCGCTGAATGGCCGTTGTGTCTATGGCCAATTGCATGGCACGCCGCACGCGCACATCCTGGAAGGGCTTCTTGCCCTGCACATCGGATTTCAACAGCTGCGGGCGCATTTGATCCAGCCCAAGATAGATCGTGCGCAATTCCGGCCCCTGGATGATGCGCACCCATGGGGAGCGTGACATCCGGTCCACATCCTGCGGCGGCACGGTATAGACAAAATCCATCTCACCCGAGAGCAATGCCGCCACGCGCGTTGCATCATTGGCAATGATGTTCAATTCAGCACGCGTCAGATTATGGGCGGGCTTGTCCCAGCAATCGGGATTGGGCGCGATGACCGTGCGCCGATCCGGCTCCCGCGAGACCAGAATGAAAGGCCCGGTACCCATGGCATTGCGGGTCGCGAAGTTTTCCACGCGCGTTGTCAAATCCGCAGGACGTGTGGCGTTGTTTTTCTCGGCCCAGGCGCGGCTGAACATGCCCCAATTGGTGATTTCCTGAAGCAGGATCGGGTTGGGCACATTGGTTTCGAAATCAACCGTGTGATCGTCAATCTTGCGCACTTCCTTCACGGAAGCGAGCACACCTCGCACATTCGAACCAGGCGCGCGCGCACGTTCAACACTGAAGACCACATCATCGGCGGTGAAGGGCGTACCGTCCGAGAATTTTACGTTGCGGCGCAGATGAAAGCGCCAAACATTCGGCTGTGGTTGTTCCCAGCGTTCGGCAAGCGCGGCTTCCACCTTGCCTTCATGATCGCGCCGCACGAGCGGTTAATAGAAATTGGACCCGAAGGCAAGCAGGAAGGTTTCCTGCCGCGTATAGGGGTCCATCGAATTCACATCGCCATCATTGGCCCAGCGAAAGACATTGGCATGGGCAGATAGGGCGGAACCGGCGCGCAAAGCGGCGGCAAGGGTAAGGCGGCGCAACAATATGATGCAGTCTCTCCCAGAAGAACGTGACCCAAATCTTTTAGGGCTTTTATGCGCCATGAAAAAGCGGAATCATTTGGCAAGAAAAAAGCCCCTTTGCATGCCAGAGAAGGGGCTTTGATCGGGAAAGGCGATGATGCCTCAGGCCGCGCGGAGTGCCTTGCCCAGCTCGCCCGTTCCTTTTTCGATCAGCGATGCGTCGGTCGCCGCATCAATCGTCTCGGCCAAAAGGGTCCGCGTTGCGGCGGTGGCGATATCAGCCGCCGCCTGACGCACTTCGGCAATCGCGCCCGCTTCGGCAGCGGCAATGCGGTCCATCGCCATGCGTTCACGCCGCTCAGCGGCCGCCTGGGCTTCCGCCTGCGCCGCCGTAGCCACGCGTTCGGCTTCCGCCTTGGCGCGGGTCAGCATTTCCTCGGCTTCCTTCACGGCGGTGGCGCGTTCGGCTTCTGCGGCCTTCGACATCGCCTCTGCCTCGGCACGGAGCTTGGCCGCTTCGTCCAACTGGGCACGAATGCCCTCAGCGCGCTTGTCGAGAGCGCCCATCAGCGCGCTGAAAACCGCGCGGCCAAACAGCACGAAGAACAGCACAAAGGAAACGGCGACCCAGAATTTCGGGTCCAGCCAGAAATGCGCATAGCCGTACATCATGCCCTCCCGCGCGCGGTCATTTCGCGACTAACCGCAGCGCCAATGGCACCACGATCCGCCGCACCGATCAGCTTCTGCACCAGGGCTTCAGCCGTATCCGTCGCAACGTCACGCAACGCCCCCATGGCAGCACCGCGCGCCGCATCAATGCGTGCTTCCGCCGCAGCCACTTGTTCAGCAAGCTTGGCGTTCAGCACGGCGGCACGCTTTTCCGCCTCCGCCTGGGCGTTCTGCAAGGCACCCGCGATTGAAGCCTGCGCTTCAGCCCGCGCCTTGGCCGTGGCGTCGCGATGCGCGGCCATGGCTGCGTCCGCATTGGCCTTGGCGGTACGGGCCGCTTCCAGGTCTCCCTGGATGCGGGCGCGCCGTTCTTCCAGCACGCTTTCCACGAGCGGCAGGCCCTTGTTCTTCACTAGCCAATAAAGGGCCGCGAAGATCAACAGCATCCACACAACCTGGGCAATCACCAAAGGATTGCCGAATTCAAGCTGTGGCATGCCAGCACCACTGCCCCCGGCCCAGGCCATGCTGGGCAGGAGCATGGCTGCACCCGCGAAAAATCTGGTCAACAAGCTTGTCATGCCACGCCTCATGCTTCCATCGGCGGGGCAGCACCCCAATGGCTCTGCCCCAAGCGCACAAAGGCCCGGCGTACCGGGCCGCGCTTTCCTCAGGTGAAGAGGATAAGGAAGGCGATGAGCAGCGCGAAGAGCGCGACCGCTTCCGTTAGCGCGAAGCCCAGAATACCGATCGGAAAGACCGCATCACGGGCGCCCGGATTACGGGCCACTGAGGAGACCATGGAAGCAAAGATATTGCCGATCCCGATGCCCACACCGGCAAGAGCGATAACGGCGATGCCGGCCCCGAGGGCCTTAGCGGCGAGCACGTCCATAATGAAGTTCCTTCCTTTTCCTGACAGGAGTGTCGAAACCCGATGATCTCAGTGCAGGTGCACCGCATCATGCAGGTAGATGCTGGTGAGAATGGCGAAAACATAGGCCTGGAGGAAAGCCACGAGGAATTCGAAGCCAACCAGGGCCACATTCACCGCAAGCGGTGCCGCGGCACCGAAAATACCGACCACGCCGGCGCTGCCCATCAGCACGACGAAGGTGGCAAACACCTTCAGCATGACGTGGCCGGCAACCATATTCGCGAAAAGACGCACGGAAAGGGAGACCGGCCGCGATAGGTAGGAAATCACCTCAATCGGGATGATCAGCGGCGCCAGCACCTTGGGCGCACCTTCCGGGAAGAAATAGCTGAAGAAATGCATGCCATGGATGCTAATCGCGACCATGGTGATCAGCACGAAAACAATCATCGCTAGCGCGAAGGTGACCGCGATATGGCTGGTGAAGGTGAAGGCATAGGGCAGCATGCCAAGCAGATTGCCGAATAGCACGAACATGAAGAGAGCAAAGACAAATGGGAAAAAGTACTTTCCCTCATCACCCACCTGGCCTGTCACCAATTCATGTACGAATTCATAAGCGGTCTCCGCCAAGGATTGCAGCCGACCCGGCACAATGGCGCGCTGGCGCATGCCATAGACCAAAAGGCCCATGGTCAGCAGCACGGCAACCACCATGAAAAGATTGGCCTGGCTGAAGCCAACGGCCTTGCCCACAAAGCCAAGCACGGGTGAGAGCTCAAACTGGCTCAGAGCGTCAATCGCCTTGCCTTCCGCAGCCACAGCCTACCTCTCCCGCTTCATCATCACTTCACTGTCGGACGCGAACGCGGGTTGAAAAGCCGATAAACATTCAAAACCCCGGCCGCGCTGCCCATGACAAAAAACACCAGGAAAAGCCAAGGCCAAGTGCCAAGCCAGCGATCGAGTGCCCACCCAATACCGACGCCAACAACAAGGGCCGAGACAACCTCAACCCCCGCGCGGAACCCGATTCCCCACGGTCCTTTGGGCAGGCCTTTGGACCCCTTCGGATCTTGTTCCAGACCGCTTTGGGCCCGGGCCTGCTTGAGGCGCGCATCAAAATCTGGTTGCGAATTCACCTTTGCTCCCCAGGCGATCCCCGCCAGAAGCGAAGCGGCGTTTACGGGGGGGCTACCGGAGTGTCAAGCATGTGCGGCGCAGCAAAGGGCTAATTATTGGTGCTTAGCGCGGTGGCGTCGGCGGCCGAGGCGGGCGCGGCGCCTGTCGTGTCGTGGAACTTGCTGGGCGGGGCGGGGTCGCTGGCGGCGGCGGTGGCGGGCGGCGAATCGCGAAACGCTGCTTGGCCGGCGGCAGCGCATTCCATTGGCGAATGATCGCCTCCTCGGAGGAGGTGTCATAGCCAAGGCGCCGCATGGCGTCCCGGGCGCGGCGCTTCTGGTCCTCATTCAGCTGATCCCAGGCGATGGGGCCGGGGGCGAAGACCTGTTCCGGTTCCTCAGCCGGGGGGGCGGTGGTCACGGGCGGGGGCTGGTTCAGCTGGGCGCAGGCTGCCGGCAGCAAGGCCAGCAGGAAAAAGCGACGTTTCATGGCGTAAGTTCCACCAACACGGGCACATGGTCAGATGCTTGCGGCCAATCCCGCGCATCCTTCAGCACCAAATGGCACTTGAGCCCGCCCGCCAGATCATCACTGACCCAGACATGATCTAAGCGCCGGCCACGATCGGCCGCCCGCCAATCCCGCGCGCGATAGGACCACCACGTGTAGAGCTTTTGATCTTCGGGGACGAAATGGCGGAGCGCATCATGCCAGTCAGCCGCCTTCTGCCAGCCCAAAAGCCCTTCAACTTCGATGGGTGTATGCGACACCACATCCAATAACTGCTTATGGGACCAGACATCATGTTCAAGGGGCGCGATGTTCAGATCGCCCACCAGCACGGCGCGCTTAGCGCCTCGGCGCGCAAACCAGCGCGTGGCTTCAGCGACGAAATCAAGCTTGTGGCCGAATTTTGGATTGGCGCTGCGGTCGGGAATATCGCCGCCGGCGGGCACGTAGAAATTATGCAGCTCAACCGGGCCGCCTGGCGCGTCCAGCATCGCGCCCAAATGCCGACAATCACCCTTGGCGCACCAATCAGGATCATCTGCGCGCAGCGTGATCGGCAGGCGGGATAACACAGCCACACCATTATAGCCCTTCATGCCGCGCACCAGCCGGTGCGTGAAGCCAAGGGCAGCGATGCCTTCATGCGGAAAAGCCTCATCCGGGCATTTGGTTTCCTGCAGGCAGATCACATCAGGTGCCAGATTAGCGACTAGGTTTTGCAGCAAAGGCAAGCGCAGGCGCACACTATTGATGTTCCAGGTCGCGATACGAAGAGCCTGCCGCGATGCGCCGCGTTTCGCCATGGGTTTTTCTGTCGTCACTTCTGGGAAAGGGCTTCAAAAACATCGCCTGAAGTCGCGGCACCTTGGATATGGCGCCGATGCCAAAGCGCGTAAAACAGCAAATGCCAGGCGGCGAAGCCTTCGCGCTTGCCGGCGGCCGCGCGAAACAGCGGCAGGATGCGGTCAGCCTTAGCAATCTCAGCAACCCCCGGCTGGCCTGCCACCAAGGGCGCGAGCTTGTCGGCGACATCTGCAATCCAGGCGCCAACCGGGACTGTGAAACCCTGCTTGGCGCGGAAGGGCTCGCTGGCCGGAAAATTCTTCGCGAGCCATTGGCGCAGCAGATATTTGCCGCGCCCATCGCGAATCTTGAGCTTGTCCGGCAGGCAAAACGCAGCGGCGGCGATGCCGGGGTCAAGGAAGGGTGTGCGGCCTTCCACGCCATGCGCCATCAGGCAGCGATCAAGCTTGATCAGCAGATCATGCGCCAACCAATCGGCGCAATCGGTGGCTTGCGCAATTTGCAGGCGGCATCGCCCTGGCAGCGCCGCGGCGGCTTCGGCGGCGGCGATGCCATCGCGCCAGCCAGTCAGCGGTTCACGCAGCACATCCAGCCGATCAAAGGCGCCATGGCCGCGCATGGTCTTGCCACCAAGCCACCAGGGACGCATCGCAGCACGGTAGCGGCCATAGCCGCCAAACACCTCATCGCCGCCTTCACCACAGAGCACCACCTTCACCTCCTGCTGCGCGGCACGGGCGAGGAACCAGGTGGGGATGATGGCGTAATCGGCAGCGGGATCATCCATGCAGGCGATGATTTCCGGCAAATACCGCCAAACCATATCTCGGGTGATGTCAACGCGCACATGCCGCGCGCCAGCAGCACGCGCCGCCGTGGCGGCGGCTTCGCGTTCATCCGCCGCACCCACCACATCAAAGCCGGCCGTGAAGGCCAGCACCGGCGCAGTATTGATGCGCGCCATGGCGGCAAGCACGGCGGCAGAATCCGTCCCGCCGGAGAGGAACATGCCGTAAGGCACATCGCTCCGCTGATGCAGGTCAACGCTTTCCATCAGCGCCGCATCCAGCCGTGCGAGTGCTGCTTCTTCCGAAATCGCTTCCGGCCCTTCCTCCGGCAAGGCAGCGCGGTGCGCGCGGGCGATGATGCGGCCATCGGCGATGGTGATGGTCTCGCCCGGCAGGACACGGCTGATGCCTTGGAAGATCGTCTCTGGCCCGCGGGTGAATTGCAGTTGCAGTAATTCATGCAGCGCCGGGCGATGCAGTTGCGGTGTGACCAGGCCAGCGGCTATCAGCGCTTGTGGTTCGGAGGCGAAGGCGATGCCATCGGGGATTTCAGCGATATAGAGCGGCTTGATGCCGAAAGGGTCGCGCGCCAGCAGCACCTGCCGCGCCGCGCGATCATGGATGGCGATGCCATACATGCCGCGCAGCAGTTGCGCGAAGCCCGCGCCGTCGCGGCGATATAAATGCAAGGGTGGTTCACAATCGGATGCCGTAGCCGCAGGCAGCGCGTGATCGCTCCGCAATTCGCGGTAATTATAGATCTCACCATTCGCCACCAGAGCAGCGGCGCCCGCGAAGAAGGGTTGATCGCCGGTCGCCAGATCAATGATCGCAAGGCGGGCTTGCGCGAGTGCGACATTGCCCGAAACATGATGCCCCGTCCCATCCGGTCCGCGATGCGCCAGCGCGCGTGTGAGCGCTTCCAACACCGTGGCGGAGGCTGAAGCACCGTGGCGGAGCGCAAGGCCGGCTATGCCGCACATGGCGCTACGCCCTTCCCGCCGGCTTGAGTTCCGCCAGCAAGTGCCGCCAGCGGGCGATCACCGGCGCCTCCGCAAACGCGCTCACAAAATGCGCGCGGCCCGCAGCGGCAAGGTCAGCGGCGCGATCAGGGTTTTCGGCCAGTGCTGTAATTGCCGCCGCAAGCGCCGCGACATCTTCACGCGGCACCAGCACGCCATCCTTGCCATCGCTGATCAATTCACTCGGGCCCTGCGCGGCAGCAGCAATCACCGGCTTCGCAGCAGACCAGGCTTCCAGCACTATATTGCCAAGCGGTTCATGGCGCGATGAACAAATGAAAACATCCGCAGCCGCCAGCAGCGCGCCAATATCGCGCCGCCACCCAAGGAAACTCACGCGCGTGGCAATGCCAAGCTCTGCGGCCAAAGCGCGCAAGGCGGCTTCTTCCGGCCCCGCACCCGCCAGATAGACATGCCCGTGCGGCAGCAGCGCGATGGCGCGCAACAGCACGTCAAAACCCTTATTGGGATGCAGCCGACCCATGGCCAACAGCCGCGGCGCATTGCTGGCAGCCGGCAGATCGGCGGGGGCTCTGCCCGCGAAATCCTCAACGAAATTTGGCAAATAATGCACACGCTCTGGCGGCCAGGGCGCAGCAGTGATGGCGCGCACCAAATCATGCGTATTCGCAACCAGATGACCGCAATGGCGGAAATACTTCACATCATAATAGCCACCGAAACGCCCGACCATGACCCAAGGCCCCGCAGGCGTAAACCGCGCGGCGCGCTGCATCCAGGCCATCACAAGATCGGGTTTGAAATCCCGCAGGGCACGCCGCATCCGCGGCCGGGTCAGCACATCAAGCGCGCCTCCAAAACCAAGTTCCACCGGCAGCAGGCCAGCATCGCGAAGCCGCGCCGCACGTCCCGCATCGCGCCGAATAATGGGCAGCACCACATCGCCCGCGTGATGCAGCGCGATGGTGGCGCGTTCAAAAAACGCCTCAGCCCCGCCAATTGGCGCGCCGGCCATGACCTGCGCAATCCTCATGGCTTCTGCCCGCCATGGCGTTCCGGCTCCAACCACGCCTTCAGATAGGACAGCAAGGGAAAGGCGCCGGTACAAAAGGCCAGCAGCACCCCCCACGCCCCTTCGCGATACCCTTTGCGAGACACATAGGATTTGAAGGCACGGCTGATAAAGCGGCGCAGATTAGCACGCAGCGTGCCGATATCACCGGACGCAATCAGATCCGCTGCCTTGGCCGAGGAATACTTGTCCAACCGGCGCAGCATATCGGAAATATCGCGATCCACCAGATGCACCAGCGCGCCGGTTTTGATCGGCGGGCCTTGCTTCCCCTGCCAATCGAGCCCCGGATGCACGCGCTGCGCGCGCCAACGCTTCGCGCCACGCTGAAACAGGCGGGGGACCGAGGTCGTGCCGAAACTCCCCGCCCAACCATGCCGCAGCAGCCGATCACCCACGAAATTATCCACCGGTACCTGATGCCAGGCGAAGCTGCTGCTTGCGATCACGCGGCGGATTTCAGCGGCCAGGGCGCCATCCACGCGTTCGTCCGCATCCAATTCCAGAATCCAAGCGCCGGTGCAGGCGGCGATGCCGGCATTCCGCCGATCACCTTCCAAATCCCAAGCACCTTCCAGCACAAGGGCGCCGACACCACGGGCGAGGGCCGCGCTTCCATCCGTGGTGCGGTCCAGCACCACAACAATTTCATCTGCAAACGCTGCGGAGGCGAGGCAATCGGGTAGCCGCGCTTCCTCATTTCGCGCGACGATCAGCACGGAGAGTTTTGGCGTCACGCCGGAACCCGCGCGGCCTGGCCGATCAGCGCCCTGGCGGCTGCCAACACCCGCGCCACGGGCAAATCTTCCATGGCGCCCTGACCAGGGGGGCCATCGGCCGGAACGGCGCCTGCCTTGGGGCCGGCGGGGCCATATTCGTCGGGGGGGGTCGGGCCAAACAGGCCTAAGGTGGGCGCGCCGGCGGCGGTGGCCAAATGCATCAGGCCGGAATCATTGCCGATGAACATCGCCGTACGCGTCAGCACCGCCGCCACTTCGGGCAGGTCTAGCTTGCCCACCAGATCAAGCGCCTGGGGCAAGGCGGTCAGAACCGGCGTCGCCATGCTGCGTTCCTGATCCCCCGGCCCGCCCAGAATGGCAATCCCAGCGCCGGGGAGCACCCCATCCGGCGCGGTCAGCCGCAGGGCGAGCTCGGCGAAGCGTTCCGCCGGCCAGACCTTGCGGTGCCAATTGGCGGTCGGCCCCAGCACCAGCCAAGGGCGGCCTGCCAGCAACAGCGCGGCGGCGCGGGCGGTGTCCTCCGGCGCGGTCCAGATCACCGGCAGCGGTGGGGGTTCAATACCCAACAATGCCGCTAGATGCGTCAGACGATGGCCGGGCCGCCGCCCGCCCTGGATGATTTTGTGCGCGCGCGTCCAAAGCAGCCAGGCAATGGCGGAAGCCCGCAAATCCACCACCAAATCCCAGCGCGTCACGGCCACCTGGCCCCAGATTTCCAGCCAATGCAGCGAATAGGGGCGCTTTTCCACGCTTATCAGCCGTTCAAGCTGCGGCATGCGGCGAAATACGCCCTCCGCCACCCGCCCGCAGACAATGGTGAAGCGCGCTTCGGGATGCGCCCGCATCAGGTGGTCCAGCAGGCCGGTGGATAGCACCGCATCGCCAATGCGGGTGGAGGAGATGAAAAGAATGCGCACCCGGCGCCCTTACCACTTCCCGCGCCGGAGGGGGAGGTTGCAGCCGTGCCCCGGCCGACACAGGTTCAGGGCATGAAACTCGCAGCCTTGCCGGACCGTGCCGTTTTGGAAATCTTGGGGGAGGGCCGTGTCGCCTTCTTGCAGGGATTGGTTTCGAATGATGTGACCAAGGCGCAGGCGGATCAGGCGATCTGGGCCGCGCTGCTGACGCCCCAGGGCAAGTGGCTCGCGGATTTCTTTGTGATCGCCACGCCCGAAGCACTGCTGCTAGATGTGGAAGCGGCGCAGCTTGCCATGCTGATCATGCGCCTTTCTCGGTTCAAGCTGCGCGCCAAGGTGGCGCTGCGCGATGCCGCGGCCGATTGGCGGGTGCATGCGGCTTGGGGGGAGGGCGCGCCATCGGAAGGCTTGGCGGCGCGCGATCCGCGCCTGCCGGAGGCGGGCTGGCGGGTGTTGGCGGGCACTGGCTTGCCCTGCAATGCCAGCCCCGCGGATTACGCGGCGCATCGCCTTGCCCTTGGCCTGCCTGATGGGTCCAAGGATATGGAAGCCGATAAATCCGTGCTGCTGGAAGGCGGCTTTGATGAGCTGCATGGCATTTCCTGGACCAAGGGCTGCTATATGGGCCAGGAACTGACCGCACGGACACGCTATCGCGGCCTGCTCAAGCGCCGCCTGGTGCCGGTCGTGATTGAAGGCCCCGCCCCGGGGCGCGGGGTGCCGATTTTAACGCCAGATGGGGCTGAGGCCGGGGAAATGCGCTCCAGCCTAGGCGCGCAGGGCCTAGCGCTGCTTAGGTTGGAATGCCTGGATAAGGGGGCGCTGCTGGCGGGCGAGGCGCGCCTGACCCCGCAACCGCCCCCCTGGATGAAGTTGCCGGAGGATAAGCCATGACCGAAGCAGATCACGGCCCCGGTGTGCGCCTGCCACCGCCAGTGATGGTGGGCTGCGTCTTGGCGCTGGCCTGGTTCGCGCATCTTTTCTTCCCGGTACGGCTCGGCCCGCCCTTGCCGGATTACGGCGTGCTTGTGATTTTTCTGGGGGTTGCGCTGATCGGCTGGGCGCTGCTAGCGCTGGTGCAGGCGGGCAATGACCCAAGACCGGAAAGGCCCGATGCCGCCATTGTGACGACCGGGCCGTTTCGCTTCAGCCGCAACCCGATCTACCTCGGCTTTCTGGTCGTGGTGCTGGGCTTTGCGCTGCGCTGGGGTGATCTTTGGGGCTGGCTTGCCGTGCTGGTTTGCCATTTGGCGCTGGATCGGCTGGTGGTGGCGAAGGAAGAAGCCTACCTCAGCGCACGTTTCGGCGCGGCTTATGAGGGCTACCGCAAGCGCGTGAGGCGCTGGGTTTAGTCTCGGCTGGCCAAGCTGCGCGCCAGCCGATCGAATTCCGCTACGCTCAGTGTCTCACCACGCCGATCCCCGGCGATGCCGGCTTGGTCCAGCAAGGCTTCGGCGCCCCCAAGCGCCTTCAAGGCACCGCGCAGCATTTTGCGCCTTTGCCCAAAGGCGGCCGCGGTGAGTTTTTCCATGGCAGCGAAAAGCGCGGGCGGCGGGTCTTCCGCATGCGGCACAAAACCGACCACGGCGGACCAAACCTTGGGCGGCGGGCTGAAGGCACCTGGCGGCAGGCGCAACAGCAAATCGCAACGGCAGCGCCACTGCGCAAGCACGGCCAAGCGCCCATAGGCGGGGGTGGCAGGAGCGGCAGTGATGCGTTCGGCCACCTCAAGCTGGAACATCAGCGTCATGCCCTCCAGCGCTGCCGCACCACGCAGCCAGCGCACAAGCAAGGGGCTCGCAACATTAAAGGGCAGGTTGGCGATGATGCGCCGTGGCGCGGGTAGGGCAATGGCCGGGTCCACACCAAGCGCATCGGCCTCTAGCACGCGAAGCCGCGCGGGATAGGAGGCCACCAATTCCTGCAAGGCGATCACGGCGCGAGAATCAAGTTCCACCGCCAGCACCGATGCAGCAGTACTTGCTAATAGCGCGCGCGTCAGCCCGCCCGGCCCTGGCCCCACTTCCAGCACATGCCGCCACGCAAGATCACCCCCCAAGGCAGCGATGCGCGCGCAAATGGCGGGATCGAGCAGGAAATGCTGACCAAGCGCCTTGCGTGCATCAAGCCCATGCCGGGCGATGGTATCGCTCAGGCTGGGCAAAGCAGGCGTGGTCACGCTTTCAGCCTGGGCGCGCGGCGTTATTCGTGCGCAACTCAATTTGGGCGCGGCGGCGCAAATCCCGCTGCAGTTGGCGGGACAGCAATTCAATCCGATCGCGCAGCAGAATGTCGCGGGCCTGCTGTGGATTGGTTTCCGCCAGATTGCGCGTTTCCCGCGCGCACACCATAAAAATCAGCGCGCCATCCACGGAAATAATTGGCTGAGTTGCGCGTCCGATCGGCAGGCTGCCCAGCAGATCGCGCAATTCAGGCGGGTTGATATTATCCAGCCGCACCGGGCCGGGATCAGCTGGGCGCGGGCTGCCACGCGCGGCGGCATCCATCGCCTCGCAGCCGCGCGCCTGGTCGGACAGCGTCTGCGCGCGTTGCAATTGCGCCAATTGCTGCGCGGTTGGCGCTTGCGGGTTTACCTGACCTTCAAAAGGCAGGAAGACCTGACGCATATTCATGACGGTTGCCATATCGCGCCCTGAAACACGCCGATCGCGCAGCAATATGATTTCAAAGCCTCCGGGGACCCGAATGGGATTGCTGATGGCGCCTTCAGGCATTTGCTTGAGAATCGAAGCCACCGCCGGATCAAACCGATCCCCTGTTATCCAATCCATCGCGCCACCCTGAACGGCAGTTTGAGATTGGCTGAATTGCGCTGCCACCATCGGGAAGGGTACGCCCTGACGCAGGCGTTGAATGACGTCAGTGACGAAGCGACGGACCTGCGCTTCCTGCCCAGGATTTTCGACTGGGATGAAGATTTCGGAGACCAGGAATTCGGGTTCGCCAAGCCGGGCACGCTGGGCGGCGAGGAATTCATTCACTTCGGCTTCCGGAATATTGGCCTGTTCGCCCAGCATGCCACGCAATAGCCGCGCCCAGCCGATCTGCGCGCGGATCTGGTCATACAAAACGCGCGGCTCGATCCCGGCGCGCCGCAGATTCTGCACCACGCCACCGGGTGGCAGCCCATTGCGGCTTTCGATATTGACGACCGAAGTCGCGATATCCTGATCGGTCACCAGAATGCGCCGACGGCTGAGTTCCTGGATGCGCAACCGCTCATCAATCAAAAGGCGCAGGATTTGATCCCCGCCTTGTGCACCCGTATCACCCGCCATGCCGGCAGATAGCGCCAGCAGGCGGCGACGGCTTTCGACTTCGCTTCGCGTCACGACATCGCCATTCACGACAGCGACGATGCTGTTCACGCTGCCGCCCGCGGCTTGCGCCAAGGCAGGTGTTGGGGTGCCGTGCACCAGCATGGCTGCCAGCAGTGCCAACGCCAGAAGGGGTTTTCGGGACAAGGTCACGGCGCGCATCAACGCCTCCTAAAAGCATTTTCAAGCCAAGTGGAGTCACTTGGCGGCTTGGAAAATACGGCCACACAAAACTTCAGCCCGCGTTCTTGGCGCGCAGGGGGTGAGCGGAAAACGCACTGAATTTGCCGCCATCGACAGGCGGGGTAGCGCAAGTGCTCATAGAGCCCTCAATCCGAAATCACCAATGGTTTTGAAGCCAAAGCGGAACAGCAACACCGTGGCCCCAGGGGAGAGATCGCCCGTTGCAGGATCTTCAGTGTAGCGTTTGACGAAACGGGTTTCAAAAATAAAGCACTCATCTTCATACATTGCCGAAACGCCAACGGCTACCGGGCGATTAAGCTGGAGATCCTGGCGGCCAAAGGCGCTGACTTGCCAAAAGCCAAGACGCTGCCTGGCGCCCAAATAGATTTCCTCGCGCTGCGCCACGGGATTGAGAAAGGGCATCGGCGGTGCCTGCAAATAGCCCAGGGTGAAGCCTGTATCATTGGTTGGGCGCAGCGTGGCGCTGACATCATAGGCGCGGGCGGCGAAGCTTTCCCCACCGCGCCGCGCGCGGCCGGTCAGATCAATCCAAGAACTTGGGCGAAATGTCAGTCGGCTGACCCAATCGGAAGCACGATTTTCCAGACCACTATAGGGGTAGAAGGGACCACCATCTTCCTGAACGCGGAAGGATCGCCCAACCACGGCTTCAAGCTGGCGATTTTCCGGCAGGAACCAGGCTCCGCGCAGCGCCATATCGGCGCGCGTGCCACCTTCCTGGCGGTCACGCCCAGAGAAGCGGTTGAGTGAGAACAGATTGGCATCGGTGAAGTCAAAAACGATACTGTCTTCATTGGGAGTCCGGTATTGGCTGCCGGTCATGGGGCCAGTTACCAATTGGACGCGCGGCTCAATCACCTGGCGCCCCCAATCGCCACCATCACGCAGAAAGGGCATGCGCCAATCCAATGCTGCGCGGATATTCGCCGCAACACTTTGCCCATTGGCAGCGCCCGCCGCGTAATTGGGAGCAAGGTTGATATCCTCAAAGTCATAGGCCGCCAGATCACTTTGCGCCCGCAAGGTCCAGATGCCACCCAGATCATCCATGCGCGGCAGCGCATAGCCAATCCGCGTTGCCGCGCGGCGTGTGCTGGTGCCGGTACCCCGGAAGACAGCGAAGTTCCAGGTATCTACGGTGAAGCGACCGCCAAGCGAATCTTCAGGCAATTCCCAATCGGCGTAGATATTGGGCAGCACGAGGGGGATGCGACTGATGTCATCGGTCTGCCGCAGCCCCTGATAGGCGCGGGCATCAAACCGCGCAAAAGCCTCAGGCCCCCAAAAGCCTTCTGTGAAAAGCGTTGTCGGCAGAACGCGCTGCCCACCATAGCGATAGATGCGGAGGTATTGTTCTGAACTGGCGCGGTTCACGTCAAATCCGGCGCGCCAAGTCTCATCCAAAGAAAAGCGCCCCTTGGCGAAAACATGGCCAGCGAAGCCTCCTTCCGTACCATCGCGGCCATCCAGATGGCCGGCAGAACTCAGCACCTCAACCTCGCCATTGTTGAAGCGCCGTCGGTAATCCAACCCAAGATTAGGCGCGACACGGGTCGAAATAGTGGGGCGCAGGACCAATTCCTGACTTTCATCGATCGCCCAATAATAAGGCGTTTCGATGAAGCCACCGAGATATTTGGTGATACCGAAGCTCGGGCTGAGAAAGCCAGATTGTCGTGCGGCAGATCCATCCGGGTGCTGGAAATAGGGCAACCAGATCACCGGTACGCCCGCCATATCCACTGACGCGCCGCGATAGCGCACCTGTTGTTCCGTGCGATCCAATGTTGCCGTACGCGCGCGCAATTGCCAGAGCGGTGGCGCCAGCGGGTCATCCTTGCAGGGATCGCATACGGTATAAAGAACACGCGAAAGATCGAAAATCGAACCATCGGTGCGCCGCGCGCCATTTGCAGCAATACGGCCATTTTGCAGCAGATAGCCGCGCAGCCCTTCCAGTACGCCATCGCGCATCTGATTGGACAGGACAGCGTTCTCTGCGAAAAAAACCTGTCCATCCATTTCAATCAGCTGCACTTTGCCACGCGCTGTCGCGACACCCGTGTCGCGGTTATAGGTCAGCTCATTCGCGCGCAAGATTCGCCCGCCTTGGAAGGCCTCCACCCTCCCGCGTGCCACTACCAGGGCGGCATTTTGGTCGTATTGCACTTCATCGGCGGTGAAGGTAACAGGCGCATGCGGCGTTGGCGCTGCGGCTGGGGCAGCAGCCGGTGCCTGGGTACCTCCTGGAAGGCTTGGGGCCACCGCAGTGGGTGCTGTAACCGGCGGCAGAAGCAAGACCTGCGCGGATGCCTCGTGCGCCGTAAGCGCCAACAGCAAAAAGCAAAGATTTCCCGCAGCGAGGCGCTGCATCCTAACCATCCTCAAGATGCAGCAGCAGTGCTGCCGCCAGCAGGAAGCCGGCGCCCGCCGGTGCCCAGGCCGCCAATACCACGGGCAAGGTACCTGCTTCACCAAACTCGCCGGTGATCTTGTCCAGCACAAAAAGGGCAAAGCCCGCGCTAACCCCGCCCGCGATCATGCGCGCCACACCGCCGCGTCGTGCCGAGCGCATGGAAAAACCGGCCGCCAAAAGCGCCATGGCAATCGCGAGCAAGGGCAACGCCAAAAGCGATTGGAAATGCAAACGATGGCGAATGGCGGAAAATCCGGCGTTTTCCAGAACCGTGATGAATTCCGGCAGGGCCCAAAGGCTAAGCGTATCCGGGCTTGCGAACGAATTCTCGATCCTTTCAGGTGTTAATTCGGTCGGGAAATCCAGGCTCTGCGGTGCACCCGCCGCGGGATCCGCGCCAAAAACCCTGGCACCTTCTATGCGCCAGCGCCCGGGTTGGAGCAAGGCCGATGTCGCTTCGATGCGCGCCAAGGGCCGATCTTCCGCCGAAAGCCGCCAAACGCTGACCTCGGCCAAGCGGAGCGCCTCATCGGAGCGCGATTCCCGCGCCACAATTGGCCGGCCGGAAATGATAGCAACGCCCTGGGGTTGCAGCCCGTCATCCGCCTGGCGCAGCCAAAGCCTGCCGCCAGCCAGCGCCGTGATGCCGCCAACATTGCGGAGATAAAGCTGATCAAGCCTTTCCGCGCGGGCCAACATCGCAGATGACAAGGGCGACAGCGCCATGCTGGCGCCAAGCCCCAGCGACAGCGCAACCAGCACGGGCCCGGCCAGAAAGCCCCAGGCGGAAATTCCCGCCGCGCGCGCCACCACCAATTCAGAAAACCGCGTGAGGCGCCAAAAGGCAATGATACCGCCGAGCAGCACGGCAAAGGGCAGGATTTGCATGGCCACATAGGGAGCGCGCAAAGCCGCAATCTGCGACACCAGCGCGAAATTCGCCTCAGGCCTCGTGGTCGCGCGGCGCAGCAATTCAATAAGGTCAAACAGCGCGACCAGCATGGAAAGCGACAGTACCATCAGCAGCGCCATGCCGGCAAAGCGCCGCGCCACATAGGCCATGAGCGTGATAGGCAAGGTCATGGCAGCGCCTCACGCGGGGGCGCTTTCCGTGGCAGGCCCGGCGCGCCAGCAAGCCACCAAACAGAAATCACACCCGGCAGGATGGCATGCAGCCAGATCAGCCAGATCAGTCCATCGCGCCGCGCCGCTGCATTGCTGATGGTCAAGCCAAGCGCCAGCAGCGCCACCATGATGCCAATACCGAGCACCACGCCGATACCGCCGCCATGGCGGCGGAATTGCCCGGTCAGCGCCACCGCAAGCCCGACAAGCGCGAAGGAAAGAGCGGTCAGCGGGCCTGCCATACGCTGATGCGCCTCCGCCCGAAAGCGCCTGAGCTCGCGCGGGCGCAAACCCTCAACCGGGTCGGGGTCGAGCAATTCAGCGATGGAACGCTCCCGGCTGTCACGGCTGCGCGTTTCCTCATTGCGCGCAACACGGGCCAGATCAACGCTGTTTTCGGAAAAGCTCAGCACCGTCAGCCGCGGCGGTGCGCCGGCGGCGCCTTTTTCCATCTGCTGGCGCACACCATCGTAAAGCGTCACGCGCGGCCCATCCGCCCCCTGCCCGATGCGCCCGGCCTGCGCGAGGATGGTCACCGCCCCGTCGGCTTCGCGTTGGTTGTGCACCAAAATGCCGCGCAGCGTGCCATCAGGATCACGCTTGCGGGCATAGACAGTCAGGTCATTGCCGAGGGTCGAGAAAACCCCCTCCTGCACCAGCACGCCCACCAATTGGTTGCGGATTTCGAACTGCCATTGCCGGAAGGCAGTGTGGCTGAGCGGCACCAACCAAAAATTCAAAAGGGCCATCACGGCCACCACCAAAAGCCCAAGCGCCATCGCCGGGCGCGCGATCTGCCAATTGGAAAGCCCCGCCGCGCGCATCACCACCAATTCGCGGTCGCCGGCGAGGCGCAAATGCACGAACAGCATCACGATGAAGGTCGTGATCGGCAGAATGACCGAAAAGAAGGATGGCAATAAAAGGCTGGTCAATTCGAAAAATACCGCGAGCGACAAGCCGCGATCCAGCACCAATTCAATGAAGCGCAGCGATTGCGTGAGCCAGACAAGCGCCGCCAGCCCCACCGTTACGGCAAGCAGGGCCGGCGCAAGCTGGCGGAAAAGATATCGGTCAAGCAGGGTCATCGGCCATGCCACCCTACCCGCTTGGCGCCAAGGCCGAAAGCCGCTTCAGGGGAGGACCTTGCCGGGGTTCATGAGGCCCTTGGGATCGAGCGCCGCCTTGATCTGGCGCATCACGGCAAGCTCTGTCCCGCCGCGCCATGCTTCCATCATATCGGTCTTGAGCTGCCCGATGCCGTGTTCCGCGCTGAAGGACCCGTCCAAATCCCGCACCACCTCATTCACGCAATCCATGATGTCATGGCTGCGTGCCAGGAAGGCGGCCGGATCAGCGCCCTCGGGCTGCACCAGATTCACATGGATATTGCCATCGCCCATATGGCCAAATGGCATGGGGCGAATGCCCGGGATCAGCTTGCGGCAGGCCTCCGAAGCACGCTCGATCAGCTCCGGCACGCGGGAGACGGGGACAGAGACATCATTCTTCACCGAAGCGCCGGCCTTGCGCTGTGCTTCGGTATGTTCTTCGCGAATCCGCCAAATCGCGGCGCGCTGCGCTTCGCTTTCGGCCAACACGGCATCCAGCACTTCGCCGGATTCCATGGCAGTTGCCAGCGCCAGCTCCGCGAGGCCGCGCAAATCCGCGTCCGGCCGTGTCGAGGCCAAATCAATCAGCGCGTAATGGGCAGCGCGTTTGGCAACCGGCAGGGTGACGCCGGGGATCAGCTGCACCGTCAGGTCAACGCCATCGCCCGACATGTATTCAAAGGCACGGATCGCGCTTTCGTCATTGTCACGAAAGCGGCGGAACAGGCCGAGTGCCGCTTCGGCATCACGCACGGCGGCGAAAATCACCTCATTGGCGCGGGGGCGAGCGAAAAGCTTCAAGACCGCCGCGGTTATGATGCCAAGCGTGCCCTCGGCACCCACAAAAACATGGCGCAGCGCATAGCCGGTATTGTCTTTGCGGAGCCGCCTCAGGCCATGCCAGATGCTGCCATCGGGGAGCACCACTTCCAGACCCAACATCAATTCCCGCGCATTGCCGTAGCGCACTGTGTTATTGCCGCCGGCATTGGTGGAAAGCACGCCGCCGATCATCGCCGTGCCCTCACCCCCGAAACTGAGCGGGAAAAGGCAACCGGCAGCAGCAGCGGCTTCCTGCGCGGTTTTCACCACAACGCCCGCCTCGGCCGTCATGGTCATATCAACGGGGTCGAGGTCGCGGATGCGGTTCATGCGCGCGAGGGAGACAATCACGGCGCGCCCCGAAGCATCCGGCGTCGCACCCCCCACCATGGAGGTATTTCCCCCCTGCGGCACAATGGCGATGCCGGCGGCGCTGCAGAGCCTGACTGCCTCGGCCAATTCGGCGGTATTGGCCGGGCGGAGCAACGCCATGGAGCGGCCCTGATAAAGGCTCCGCCAATCCGCCAGCGCGGGCGCGAGATCGGAGGCTTCGGTCAGCAGCCCGGCAGGGCCAAGCAGGCTGGCAAGCGCGGGGATAAGGGAGGGTGAATCGGCCATGAGCCGTTCAAACCCCCCCTGCCCTGTCCGGTCAAGTTTTTCTACTCGACCTTGATCTCGGCGGCCGTGATCAGCGCCTGCCCGCGGGTGTTTTCAGCCGCGTTACAGCGGGCCTGTTCCGCCGCATCGCTGGGCATAGGTTCAAAGCCAAGCGCCGAAAGCCGCTCCACCACGGCCCGATCCACGAGCACCCGCGCCAGGGCTGTTTCCATGCCGCGCACCGCCTCGGCCAAGGTATTGGCGGGGGGATAAACGCCCATCCAGGCGGCCACGTCAAAACCAGCAAGGCCAGCTTCCTGGAGTTTGGCAGGTTCGGCAGCAGTGCGCTGCGCGCTGCGCCAGTCACCGCCAGGGGCCGCAGCTCATTCGCGCGCGCCAGTGGAATGCCGATGGTGAGGTCCACAATGGCGAAGGAAATCCGCCCTGCCACCAAATCCGTCATGGTATTAGCCGAGGAGCGATACGGCACATCCAGCACCTCAGCCCCGATCTGGCGCACAAAGCTTTTTCCGGCGGCAAGATAAACCGCCGACCAATGGCCCAAGCTGAATTTACCGGATTCGGCCTTCAGCGCGGCTATGAAGGCACTGATGGTTTCGGCCTTCACGCCAGGATGTACCGCGAGCATGAGCGGAAAGATGCCAATGCGGCCAATCGGGGTGAAATCGCGTACGGGATCATAGGGTAGTCTGCGATAAAGCGCTGGGTTGATCGCCTGGGCGGTGCCGGTGGTGAAGAAGAAGCTATAGCCATCGGGCATGGCACGGGCAGCAGCGACCGCGCTTTTATTGCCATTGGCCCCGCCGCGATTTTCGATCACCACCGCATGGCCCAGATTGCGCCCGAAATGTTCGGCCATGATGCGCGCCACACCATCCGTCCCGCCACCGGCAGCGAAGGGGACAATCGGGGCAATGGGCCGTTCCGGCCAGGCAGCATGGGTGGGGTATGCGGCAAGCGCCATGATGGCGCCGATGATGGAGGCAAAAAGGCGCTTTTTCCTCTCCTGTCCTGCGCGGTTGGCCCGCGCTTGGGTAAGACGGTCATGATGTGCCGATGCGCGTCGAAGGTCCACACCTTTGCGCTGCTTGACAGGGTTTCGCTAGCTGCTGAGGGTTTGCCCGCCCGGTGAAATCCACCCCCGGTCCTTTGGAGTGACACATAATGCCCTTGGTCAAGATCACCCTGGCGCGCCGTGCAACGCCGGCATCACCGGAAAAGAAAGCCGAACTCATCGCCGGGGTGACCGGATTGCTGGTGGAAACGCTCAGCAAGCGCGCCGAGGATGTTGTTGTGCTGATCGAAGAACTTGATCCAGATAATCGGGGCCAGGGCGGCATTACTGCCTCAACCCTGAAGCACAGGCGCGACCCTACCACGGAACATCAAGGAGTGAAAGCACCGTGACCGCTGCGCTGGATGGGCTGCTTGTTCTCGACCTCACGAATTTTCTCTCTGGCCCCTATTGCACCATGCTGCTCGGTGATTTGGGCGCCGATGTCATCAAGGTGGAACGCCCCGATGGTGGCGATGATGCGCGGCGCATGCCGCCCTTTTTGGAGGGGCGCAGCCAGCCCTTCGCTGTTTGGAACCGTAACAAGCGCAGCATTACCGCCGACCTGAAGCAACCTGATGATATTGAACTGCTGCGCCAATTGGCGCTCCACGCCGATGTGCTGGTGGAGAATTTCCGTCCCGGCACGCTGGCGCGCCTCGGGTTGGGGTGGGAGGCATTAAGTGCCGCCAATCCGCGCCTGATCTGGTGCGCCATTTCGGGTTTCGGCCAGACCGGGCCTTGGGCGGATCATGGCGGCCTGGATATGATGGCGCAGGGCATGTCGGGCCTTATGGCCGGCAATGGCCCGCCTGATGGCGAACCCTATCGCCTGCCGATTGCCATTACCGATGTCACGGCGGGGATGTTCTCGGCCCTTTCAGTGCTCGCTGCCTTGCAGGCGCGCGAGAAAACCGGGCTGGGCCAGCGGATTGATCAATCCCTGTTCGAAGCGGGCGTGGCGCTTGGCGTTTATGAGGCCGCGCATGTTTTCGCCCATGGCACGCGCCCTTCGCGGCTTGGGCAATTGCATCGCGGATCGGCGCCTTATCGCGTATTTCAGACCGCCGATGGCTACATCACGCTCGGTGCTTCCAAGGAGAAATTTTGGCAGGCTTTGTGTGACGTCATCAGCCGGCCAGACCTGGCGAGCGACCCGCGCTTCAAGACCAATGCGGATCGCGTGGCCAATAACAACGCGCTGATCGCGATTTTGCAGGAAATTGTAGCGACCCGCCCCAGTGCCGAATGGCTGGCCGCGCTCGGCAAGGCGGGCATCCCATCAGAAGCCGTGCTATCCTATGACGAGGCGCTATCGCACCCGCAGGGCCAGGCACGCGGCCTGGTCAGCACCTTTGCAGACCCCCAACGCGGCCCGATCCAGCATCTGGCATCACCCTTGCGGCTGGAAGCCACACCCGCCCGCATTGCCCGCCGTGCCCCTGATCTGGGCGAGCATAATGCGGAAGTTCGCGCCTGGTTTGCGCAAAAAGCTTGACGCAGCCCCGGCGAAAATTGTCTGATTTTTGTGGGGTTTTGGCGGAGCGGCAGGGCACCTGCCGCCATAACAAAAGGGGCTCGCGTCATGCCGAATGGCACTGTGAAATGGTTCAATGCGACCAAGGGCTTTGGCTTCATCCTGCCTGATGGTGGCGGCAAGGATGTATTTGTACACATCACCGCCGTGCAGAAGGCGGGCATGCAGGGGCTGAAGGATAACCAGAAGGTCGCCTTTGAAGTCGCCGAGGAACGCGGCAAGCCGACTGCGATTAATCTGAAGGCGCTGTAGCGCCCGCAAAGGGCGGCGCGCGGCAGACACCGCTGCGCCGCAGATGCAGCATCACCCCGCGCGGAAAGTGATGGGCTTGGCGCCTTCCCACAGCACGGCGCGGCCGGTCTTGGCCAGGCGGTCCAGGCCCTCACGGATCGTCAGGAAGTGGTTACCCGCCAATTGGCCCGCCTTGCTGGCAAAGCAGGTGGGGCCATAGGCGACCAGAATTTCCGTCTCACTCATCGTGCCCGGGTGCACAATGATCTGCCCCGGTGCCGGGTAGCTGGTCGCGTTTTCCCAGGGGATGGAAAGTTCGCGTTCACCCATCGGGATCCAGCAGGCCTCGCCCGACCAGCGCACATGAATGATGCGGTCCTGATAGGGCAGCAATTCACGAAAACGCGCGCAGGTATTGGGCGCGGCGTCGTCTTCAAAAAACGCCTCAAAAACTCCGCCACCAATGTCAATGATGATATCGGCCATGGCTGTCCCTTTTTTCTCCCGGCGCCCGAGTGGCGCGCTGCTTGTCGGGTTACGCGACCGCGCTGTACTTGCCAAGCCCAGCGCAGTTGCTATTCCTTCGCAACATTCGCCTCTGCCGCGATGCGCGCCCAAAGATCCAATTCACGCCGATTGTATTCGCCAAGCGCTTCAGGCGTGCTGATGGTGGAAACAATGCCAAGGGCATCGATATGGCGCTTGGCTTCATCGCTGTGGCCGATGATTTGGATTTCGCGATTGAGCCGCGCAATAATGGCGGGCGGCGTGCGCGCCGGCATCCAGGAACCGTTCCAGGATGCGAAATCAAAGCCTGGCAGCGCGGCTTCGGCCACGGTTGGTACATCAGGCAGGGTTTCCACACGCCGCGCAGTGGTAACGGCCAGCGCGCGAATGGTACCGGCGCGCAAATGTTCTACCGCTGGCCCCAGATCGGTCACGAGAAAATGCAGCCGACCACCCAGTAGATCCGCCATCGCCTGTGGTGTCCCGCGATAGGAGATTTGTTCCGCCTTGAAGCCGGCGGCCTGACTCAGCAAATGCGTACCAGCCAGCCCGCCCGCATTGCCGATGCCGTAATTGAGCGCACCAGGATTGGCGCGTGCATGGGCGATGAAGGCTTGCAGATCACGCGCAGAGTTATCGGCCCGCACCAGAACGCCGAGCGGGTTGATGCTGATCATGGAAAGCGGGGCGAAATCGCGCAGCGGATCATAGCCCGGTTCACGCATTAGATGCGGATTGGCCGCATGGGTGGAAACGGAGCCGAAAAAGATCGTATAGCCATCAGGTGCGGAACGGGCAGCGGCGCGTGCGCCGATGGCGCCGTTCGCGCCGCCGATGTTTTCAATGACGAAGTTCTGGCCGAAGATGCGGCCCAGACGTTCGCCATAGAACCGTGCGAGGCTATCCGTGCCGCTACCTGCCGGAAAGGCAGCGATAATGCGGACAGGGCGGTTTGGCCAATTCGCTTCCTGGGCACTTAGGATGCTTGGCGTGAACAGCGCAGCGCCGACGCCAAGCGTGAGCAGCGAACGACGAGCGGTATTTATTTTCGATTGCATCATTTCTCTCCCGTCTTTGTAATGTTTCAGGCGAAGTCGAATTCCCGGTAACCGCCGGCGGCAACCTCATCGGCGATACGGCGATATTCCACCGCACCGCCATAATAGCCAAGGGTGCGGCGAATATCACGCCCTTCGACATTCCGATTGATGCCGGTTTGCCAGGAATTGACCTCGGCAAACAGCAGGCCGGCCACGGCTTCCTCGACCTTATCGGCCCACCAATGCACGGCATCCGGTTTCGGTGCCACACGTTTTAGCCCGTGCTTGCGCATATGAATGACAAGGCCAGTGACCCAATCGACGATTTCTTCGATATTGCGCGGGATATTGCCGCGCGCCGTATGGGGGCCAAGCACCATCAGCATATTCGGAAAGCCCTCGGCCATCACACCAAGAAAGGTTCTTGGTGTGGCGATCCATTCCTGTTTCAGGCTACGCCCGCCGGGGCCGCGAATATCAATGCGATCATAAGGGCCGGTCACGCCATCAAACCCGGTCGAGAAAATCAGGATATCAAAGCCGAATCCCTCAGCGCTGGTTCTGAGGCCGTCGGCGGTGATGCACTCAATTGGCGTTTCGTTGAGATCCACCAGCCGCACATTGGGTTGGTTATAGACCTCGTAATAGCCACTTTCCAAAGGCAAACGTTTCGTGCCGAAGCCATGATTTTTTGGGATGAGTTTCGCCGCGACTGCGGGGTCCTTCACCCTTTGGCGGATCTTGCGCGCCATGAAATCGCTTGCGAGCGCATTGGCTTCCTTATTCGTCAGCACATCGGCGAAATTGCCGACCCAAATGCCAAAGCCAGGCTCGGCATATAGTTTTTCCCAAAAAGCTTCGCGTTCCTCGGCCGAGACTTCCAAAGCCTTTCGTGGATCGGTCTGATGAATGAAGCAGGTCGCGGTTTCGCGGCAGCGGGCGAAGATTTCCGGATAGCTCGCCTTAATCTTCACCTGTTCTTCCGGCGTGATCTTGCGGTTATGCAAGGGCGCGGCCCAATTGGGCGTGCGTTGAAACACGGTTAAGTGGCCAACATCCTTAGCGATGGTTTGGATGATCTGAATGGCGGTTGCACCCGTGCCAATGATGCCAACGCGCTTGCCGGTGAAATCCACCGGATCATGCGGCCAACGCGCGGTATGAAAGGCTTGGCCCTGAAAGGAAGCGCGGCCTGGAATATTGGGTAAGGTGGGCGCGGAAAGCGGGCCGAGGCCGGTAATCAGCAAAGGCGCGCGGCGAGTATCGCCATTTCCCAAGGTGACGGTCCAGAGGCTTTGCACATCGTCGAAATAAGCTGCCTTCACCCGGCTATTGAAGGTGATGTGCTTGCGGAGATCGAATTTATCGGCGACGTAATGCAGATAGCGGAGCGTATCAGGCTGTGCTGCAAAATGCTCTGGCCATTCCCATTCCTGAAGCAGTTCCTTTGAGAAAGAATAGCCATAGGACCAGCTTTCGGAATCAAACCGCGCGCCGGGATAGCGATTCCAATACCAGGTGCCGCCAACATCCGAACCTGCTTCAAAAACGCAGAGCTTCATGCCAAGTTCGCACAGTCGGATCAGCTGATACATGCCGGAAATGCCGGCACCGATGATGATGGCATCAGCATCTTTGGTGCTGGAGCTTTCCTGGGTAACTGAGAGAATTTCTGCCATGAGCCGAGACCTGATCTGACCAAACCTTTTTGGTCCTCCACCCAAGGACCGCACCTTGATGCCGACGAAGGAGCGTTTTCGGCGTCGCCATCAAATCTTGATTTATTATGAACAGCGCCCGGGTATTTTAGCAAATGGCCGGGTGGCTTTTAGGCCAATCTCGGTGAGCACTGGCCTTGCTATATTTGGCATGTTGAACGCCGTCCTTCAGATTTCACTCACCAACGCCGCTTATTTGGGAAAATTTTGTATGCGCGAGCCTAATTCTATTTTCATGATTTTATCTTAGGCATGAGGATCTACACATTACCGACGGGAAAGGCCCCCCTACGCCGAAGCAAAAATCCGCCTTTAAAATCGGAACGTGTTTGGCCTTCGCCATCGCCCTGCTAATTCTTGCGGTTTTGGTCATGAGCGGCCTTGTCATTTCGCAGCAACTGCAAACGGTTCGTCAGGCAGATCGGCTTCAGGCGCTCAGCCATTACAGCTCCCGCATCAGTGACCTTGTGCATGAATTGCCGAAGGAACGTGGTATGTCGGCGTTGTTCATCGGTGGCGGTGGGCAGCAAATGGGACATGAGCTTCAGGCCCAGCGCCGGGATACGGATGGCCAGATCGCCATTGTACGCGATACGCTGCGTGGTCTGGCCCTGTCGGATTACAGCGCAGAGCTTCGCCAGAATGTCGAAAAGGGCCTGGCGGGGCTGAGTGAGCTTGAAGGCAAGCGCGCCGAAGTCACGGGCTTGCGGATCGTGGGGCCGGACTCCTTCCGCTTCTACACCTCCCTGATCACCAACCTTCTTGCTGTGCCTCAGGATTCGGTGAAGGTATCAGCTTCACCGGCAGTGACCGCGAATTTGCTTGCCTATTACAACTTCCTGGCCGTAATGGAACGTGCCGGCCAGGAACGGGCGACCGGTTCGGCGGGCTCTGCTTCAGGCCGATTCGCGCCAGCGCAATATCGGACATTGCTTACCATCCTGGCCGAACAGGGGGCCTATCTTTTGGCTTTCCAATCCTACGCCACCGATACGCAGCGCAATGCGGCGCAGCAAACGCTGTCTGGTCCCATTATCACCGAAACGGAAAGGCTGCGCCGGATTGCTGTTGAAGCCGATGCCGAAAAGCCGCTCAGTGGCGTGAATGCGCGTGAGTGGTTCAAGGCGACCACTGATCGCATTGATCTGATGCGAACGATCGAGGATGTCTTGCAGCATGATCTTGCGGCGCTCAATCAGGCAAATGCGGCTGAGGCCTGGAAAATCCTGAGCTATGGTTCAGCTTTCACTTTTGCCATGCTGATGGCGGCGCTGATTGTGGGCTTCATTCTGGCGCGCGGCATCACGCGCCCCATTACGAGTACGAAAGAAGCCATGCGTGCCTTATCGCGCGGTGATCTTTCAACTGTGATCCCAGGGCGTGACAAGCGTGATGAAATCGGCACCATGGCAGAAGCGCTTGAAGTTTTCTGCAAAAGCATGATGGAAGCCGAAGAACTCCGTAAGGCGCAGGAAACACAGAAGCAACGCGCCGCAGAAGAACGCCGCATTGCCATGAATGCGCTGGCCGATAAGTTCGAAGAAAGGATCGGTGAGGTCGTGAATAATGTGACCACGGCTTCTTCCCAGTTGCAGGGGACGGCTGCAGATATGGCCCGCGCCGCTGAGGAAACCTCGGGCCAATCCACCGCCGTTGCTGCGGCTTCGGAACAGGTGAAAGCCAATGTGCAAACAGTGGCTTCCGCGACCGAAGAGCTTACGGCTTCCATTCGTGAAATCGCGCAGCGAGTGGCCAAAGCCAGCCGCATGACCAATGAAGCGGTAGGTCAGGCACGGAGCAGCACGTAGGAAGTCCAGGGCCTTACCGAAGCGGCGCAACGCATTGGTGATGTTGTGCGCATCATCAACGACATCGCAGGGCAGACCAATCTCTTGGCGCTGAATGCCACGATCGAAGCCGCGCGTGCCGGTGAGGCCGGCAAGGGCTTTGCGGTAGTGGCATCAGAGGTGAAGGCACTCGCCGCCCAGACCACCAAGGCGACTGATGAAATCGCATCGCAAATCAAAGGCATGCAGGAAGCAACCCAGCAGTCTGCACAGGTCATCACGCATATCGCTGAAACCATCGAACAGCTCAGCCAAAGCTCAACCGCCATTGCATCGGCGGTTGAAGAACAAGGCGCCGCAACACAGGAAATCGCGCGCAATGTGCAGCAGGCCGCAGTGGGCACAACCAAGGTTGCGGGCAATATCACCCAGGTGAGCCAGGCCGCGAACGTCACGGATAGCGCTGCAACCTCCTTGCTCTACGCGGCTGGGACGCTGAGCAAGGATGGCGTAGTGCTGAAGAAGCAGGTGGATAGCCTCCTCCGTCAAATCCGCGCCGCGTGATACAGGCAGCCACTAAGCTGGAAGGTCGCAGTGTGACTTTCCAGGGTGAAATTCGGGTGCCATGATGTCGCCAAACACTGAAGGGGAACATCGTGGCACGCTTCAACGGCAAGGTTATTCTGATTTCAGGCGGCGCGCGCGGGCAAGGCGCCGCAGAGGCACGGCTTTTGGTGGCGGAAGGTGCGCGCGTCATTCTCGGTGATGTGCTGGAAGCCGAAGGCCAAGCCCTGGCGCGCGAACTTGGCCCCGCTGCGCAATTCCTCAAGCTTGATGTGACCGAGGAGGCGGCTTGGGCGCAAGCGGTTGCGGCGGCCGAAGCACTCGGCCCGCTCACGGGGCTTGTAAACAATGCCGGCATCTATGTGCCGAAGCTGATGATGGAAACCGATGTGGCGCTGTTTGAACGCCATACCGGCATGAATCAGCTTGGGTGTTTTCTTGGCATGAAGGCGGTAGTGCCGGCCATGGAAAGGGCAGGGGGTGGTTCGATTGTGAACATTTCCTCCACCGCCGGGCTGCGCGGATCAGCGCGTGCTTTTGCTTATGGTGCGACGAAATGGGCGCTGCGCGGCATGACGAAATCCGCTGCACTTGAACTGGCACCGCGTGGCATTCGCGTGAATTCAGTCCATCCAGGGCCGATCGCGACGCCGATGCTCGATATCCGCTCACCAGAAGAAAATGCCGCGCGACTGAAATCCGTTCCCATGGGCCGGCAGGGCACGGCGGATGAGGTGGCTCGGCTTGTCTTGTTCCTACTGTCTGACGAAAGCAGCTATATGACCGGATCGGAACTCGCCATTGATGGTGGTGCTACGCTTTGAAGGGCTTTGGATTTTGGCCTTCATTACGCCAGTTGCCATTCTGCTTTCTGACGAATTACGCCGCACGGTATTGCCTGAGCGATCCGGCATGCATGATCCGCCCCGCCAGCGGGCGACCAATAATGCGTTCCGCAAGCCGCGCGGCTTCAATCAGCCGGTCAAGATCAATGCCGGTTTCGATGCCCATTTCATGGCACAGAAACACCATATCTTCGGTGCAGATATTTCCCGCGCCGCGCGCATCACCATGGCCGGCAAAGGGGCAACCGCCCAGACCCGCCACTGAACTGTCAAAGAGCGAAACACCCATTTCAAGCGCCGCCAGCACATTGGCCGTGCCAAGTCCGCGCGTGTCGTGCAAATGCAGCCCCACTTCCACATTGGAGAGTTTTTCGCGCAGCATGCCAACCAGGCGGCGCACCGCCTGCGGATTGGCCCAGCCCATGGTGTCTGCGAAATAGAGCTTCTTCAGATCAATACCGCGTTCCGCGCAGACCCGATGCGCCCAGAGCAATTCCTGCACCGGGCGTTCAGGCGGAATTTCACCTTCGTAATTACAGCCAAAGGCGGTCATCACCAAGGCGCGTTCCACCATGACGCCTGCTTCAGCGTAAAGATCAAGCCAACGCACCGCGCGATCCCGCATTTCAGCCGCCGTGCAATTATTATTGCGCCTGGCGAAGGCATCCGATGTGTAAAGGCTGATCTTGCCGACCAGATCAACGCCCTTGGCCGCACGGGCGCGCGCAAATCCCTGTTCATTCAGCCAGAGCGCCTCATAACGCACACCAGGGCGCTTTTTGATGGCGGCGAAGAACTCGGCTGAATCCACCATTTGCGGCACGGCCTTGGGCGAGACGAAGGATGCGACCTGAACGGCGGTCAGGCCCGTCTCAGCCAGTGCTTCCACCAAGGCGACGCGATCGGCCAGCGGATAGATCGCGGGTTCTATCTGAAATCCCTCACGTGGGCCTTCTTCGTGGAAATGGACATGCTTTGGCAGATCAAACATGGCGGTTTCCCCATTCAGGCAGACGTTGACAGACTGACCCGGCGCAATGACGCTTGCCCATGATTATGGCGCTGCCTTTGACGCCGCGCCAGAGCCAAAGGGAAACGCCATGAAAGACACCACAGTACAGCGGCGCGCGGCGCTTTTGGGGGCTTTGGGTTTGGTGGGCGCGGGGGGCGCTGCCGCGCAACCAGCCACGCGTTGGCCGGATCGGCCCATTCGCTTCATCGTCGCCTTCCCCGCCGGCAGCGGCACCGATGTCACGACGCGCAACTTCACCGATGCGCTGAGTGCGGAACTTGGCCAACCCGTGGTGGTGGATAATCGCGGCGGTGCGAATGGCTTCATCGCCTCAGAAGCGGTCGCGCGGGCGCGGCCTGATGGCTATACGTTTCTCTCCACGGCCAATACCACGCATGGGTCAAACCCGCCGTTGTTTCATCGCCTGCCCTATGATCCGGTGGCGGAATTTGCCCCGGTTGCCTTGATTGGTGTCGGGGTGCTGCTGGTCGTGGTGAATAATGATCTGCCGGTCCGTAGCATGCGCGAACTTGCCGATCATGCGCGCGCCAATGCGGGCAAGCTCAATTTTGCTTCCGGCAGTGTCTCATCACGCGTGGCGGGCGAAATGTTCAAAGCCATGGCCGGGGTGGATATGGTGAATGTCACCTACCGCTCAAACCCGCTTGGCATCACGGATGTGATCAGCGGCGTGGCGCAAGTGATGTTTGTGGATGCCACAACTTCCATGCCGCATGCGCGCGAAGGCCGTGTCCGCGCGATTGGTGTGACAAGCCGCCAGCGCGTTCCCGTGATGCCTTATCTGCCTACTGTCGAGGAACAAGGCTTCCCCGGTTATGAAATGCTGTCCTGGAATGCGATGTATGCACCGGCCGGCACGCCGCCTGAGATCATCGCCCGCATCAATGGCCTCGTGAATGAGATCATGGCGCGCCCCGCCGTGCGTGACCGCCTGACCGCCAGCGGCATGGTGCTGCGCCCGGGATCGCCCGATGATCTGGCGCGCTTCCAGGCTGCCGAGATCGAGAAATGGAAGCGCCTGGTGCGCGAAGCCAGGATTGAATTGCAATGACGGGCGTCTTGTCTGGCGTGCGCGTGGTGGAGCTTGGCCAGGTGCTGGCCGGGCCCTTCGCGGGCGCGATTTTCGCTGACCTCGGCGCTGATGTCATCAAGGTAGAAAAATCCGATGGCGGCGATGATGCACGCCGGATGGGCCCGGATTTCCGCCATGGCGATGCGCTGAATTTCCATGAATTCAATCGCGGCAAGAAATCCGTGACACTTGATCTGAAATCCCCCGCGGGGGTGGAGGCTTTGCATGGCTTGCTGACGCATGCCGATATCATGCTGCATAATCTCCGCCCCGGTGCGGCGGAGGCTTTGGGGATTGGCGCGCAAGCCGTAACCGCGCGCCATCCGCATTTGATCTATTGCGAAATGTCGGCCTTCGGCCATATCGGGCCGGAAAAGCTGCGCCCTGGCTATGAGCCCTTGTTGCAGGCTTTCGGTGGCCTTTCTTCCATCACCGGCGAGCCGGATGGGCCGCCGGTGCGCATGGGGGCTTCCGTTGTTGACCAGGGGACAGGGCTTTGGACCGTACTTGGCGCGCTCGCCATGCTGGAACGGCGCCACCGCACGGGGCAGGGTGGTGTGGTGAATACATCGCTATTCGAAACAGCGCTGTTATGGGCGGGGCAGAAAATCAGCGCTTATGTGAATATGGGCAAGCTGCCGGAACGCCATGCCTCTGGCCATCCCAATCTGACACCTTATGAGGCGTTTGATGCCGCCGATGGGCCGGTATTGGTCTGCTGCGGCAATGACCGGTTGTTTGCGAAATTCGCTGCTGAATTGGGCCATGCCGAATGGGCGAGCGATGAACGCTTTGCGACCAATCGCGCGCGCCTGAAGCATAAGCCGCTGCTGCTGCCGATGATCGCGGCGCTGATGCGCATCGCGCCACGCGCCGAATGGTTGGAAAGGCTTGCGCGGATTGGTGTGCCCTGCGCGCCGGTGAACAGCATTCCCGAAGTGCTGGCGGAACCGCAAACCCAGGCGCTTGGCATGGTCCAGCCGGTCCCAAATGAGGATTTTACCTTGGTTGCCATGCCGCTTTCTTTCAATGGCGAAAGGCCGCGCATGGCAGGGCCGGCGCCGCGACTTGGCGCGCATAATACCGAGATTTTAAGGGGCTGACCAGCCAACTAGCCTAGCACGACCTTTGGCAGTCACGCGCACCTGCATGTCAGCCGCACCAGCGCGCGCGGGTTCCAGGCGGATCAGGCCCTCGTCCAAGGCATCTTCCCAGGCGGAAAGCCGCGGGCAATTGCTGCGCCAGGCATCCATGGTGTCGGCGTAGCTGCGCGGGCGTTCTTCCAACCAGCGCAAGAATTGCACCATGAGCGTGGTTGGGATGGCGGGCGCATCGGTGATCATGGCGCAAGCGTAAGCCCGATGGTGGGGGCGCTCAAGATGCCAGGATCGCCTCCACAATTTCCTGCGCTTCTAGGGCTTCGCGCAGAGTGGCCAGCCGATGCGCCTCACCGCGCGTCATGGCGGCGACTTGCGCCAATTGGCCCTTCAACACCAGCGGGCGCATTTTCTCATTGGGTAGCGCGTCCGGCGCCTGCACCCAAGTGCCATCAGCGCCAAGCCTTTCGGCGAAGGACCAATCACGCAGCCGGATGGCGCCATTCAGTGTCCAGGTATTGTGATCATCCTTGGTGGTGGTGCCGACCGAGCCTTGCAGCGTGACGGGCACGCCACCCGCCATCAGCCGCGCGGTGATGGCGGATTCCGCGCCATCACCAGGCGGATAGGTCACCTGGGCTTCCAAAAGCTGGATTGGTCCCAATTGCCAACGCGTGAGGAACAGAAAGTGGGAGACTACTTCGCGCGTGAAGCCGCCCTCGGCGCGTTTCGCAAGCCAGCTTGCCGCCGCCTGCTGCCAGCCGCGCGGCCAGGTGGGGAAGGCGACTTCAATAGCCAAATTCTCGGGGATGAGTGCTGCGCGCCAGGTGGAAAGCTGCGCCACCGCTGGCGATGACGCCATGGGGAAATTTACTGCCGCCCGCGCACCGGCCGCTTCCGCCCGCGCGACAAAAGCGCGCGCCTCGGTCAGCGATGTCGCCAGTGGCTTTTCGATGAAAATACTCCGACCTGCTGTAATGGCGGCCTCGGCCAGTGGAATATGCGCAGCCGGCGGTGCGGCGATGTAGAGGCAATCGCAGGCGGCGATCACCGCATCAGGTGTGGCCGCCATGCGTGGTGCGCCGGTGATGCCCGCAAGGCGCGTCGCCGCCGCAGGTGCTGGGTCCCAGACCGCGACAGGGGTGACGCTTTCGGCAGCATGATCCAGGGCCGCACGCAGCAGGCGCTCACCCATAATGCCAAGGCCGATGATACCAAGCGTGACGGGGGAGGTCATTTTGATGTTGTCCATGAAGGGGCTTGTTCCGCAGCCTGACTGCCACCACCATGGCAGGATCGCAAGCCAAAGGCCGGAAGGGCGCGCATGGTCCAGACAGTTCCCGACGCGGGCTACCGTTTCATTCCTGGTGTCTATCAATATAGCGCCGGTGTCGCTGCCGAACCGGGCTTTCGGCTGGAACGTGTGCGCTTTGCTGAACCCCTGCCGCTCATGGCGGGTTTCACGCGGATTGCGGCCCATCTGGAAGCGCTCGGCCGGCCAAAGCTTGCTTTTGCAGCCTGCGAATTACGCTCCCCCGTGCCTTTCACCGAAGAAGGTTTTGCAGCGTTTAATCGCATCTATGGCGGCGTCTTGCAGGAATGGGGCTTGTTTCGTGATGGGGTGAACCCCGTGGCGCGCAGCAATGTCTGCCCGGAAATCACCCCACCGGCTGAGCCTTGTTTTCATGCCTTTGTCTATACCGTGCCGGATGCCGGTGCCGCGCCCTCGTTCTCAGTCGCTGGCAGTGGGGAAGCTGCCGAAGGCCGGGGCGATTACCGCAGTAATACGGTGGCGCTTGGCGATATCTCACCCGCCGGCATGATTGCCAAGGCGCGCTGGGTGCTTGGCGAAATGGAACGCCGCATGGGCCTGCTGGGCGCTGATTGGCGCGCAACCACAGGCGTGCAGGCCTATACTGTGCATGATATGGGACCGTTTTTCGCTGCGGAAATCGTCCGTCGCGGTGCCGCACGCCATGGCCTGACCTGGCAATATTGCCGCCCGCCCGTGGTTGATCTGGAATTCGAGATGGATTGCCGCGGCATCGCGCGGGAGCTTCTGATCGGCTGAGCCTATCTCAGCCCTTCAATCCCGATCATTTGCCAGGCGCCATTTTTCAATGGCGGCGATGGCGGTTTGGGAATCGATAACATCAGCGTAGCGGCGTTCCACATCGCGCAAATTCTGCCGATGCGCAGCCTCATCATGATCGCCGACGCAATCCTCCGCCACCATGACACGAAAGCCGAGCGAGAAGGCATCAATCACACTCGCGCGGACGCAGCCAGAGGTAATGCAGCCCGTCACAATCACGGTATCCACGCCTTCACGTGTCAGGATGGCGGCGGCGGGGGTCGCGAAGAATAAGGAAGGTGCCGATTTCATCAGCAAGACATCGGGTTCGGCGGCGGCAATGCGCGGGTCGAGTTCGGTGGAAGGCGTGTCCTTCAGCAGGTCATAAACCGGTTCGATCTTCCAATGCGGGGCGGCGCGCGGTGAGTCATAGCCATTGACGCAGGCAATCACGGGCAGGCCCGCACGCTTGGCGGCTTCCATCAGGGGTACGGTATTGGCGACCGCCTTATCCACCATTGGCGCACCGCCCAGAGGGAATTCCGGGTCTATGAAGCCGCGCTGGAAATCCACGACAACAACGGCAGGCTTCTTCCCGAAGCCGAGCCTGCGGCTATCATAACCGCGTTTTTCGTAGATGTCTGACATGCGGGTGTCCTTTGCTGTTGGGGTTCGGCTTCAGCGATGGTAGGCTGAAGATCAAGTTGCCTTCATTCTCTCTGCTCGCTCAGAGAAGACCATCTCAGTTATCTTTACAACATATTGGTAGTGGCCGCTCCATAGGCGGCTCATGGTCGGAAGGGCGATCAAGCGACGTTGAGCGTTACGGCCAAAGGATCAGCCGGCCCCTGTTTATGCTTGCACCCTTTGGGGTTTTCCTTATCAGGGGCAACTCACGCATGTTTGCGGCCCGATTGGAGGGGGCACACAATGGCCGGAACAGAAGGTTTGGATAGCTCAGCGTCCCTCGAATTCACCGAGGATTGGTTCTCGCGCCATATGCCAACCTGGGACCGCATCCTGACCAGCCTGAAGCCAAGGAAGATTCTGGAGATTGGCTCCTTTGAGGGTCGCTCCGCCTGCTATCTGATCGAAAAATGCGCGGATTTTGCTGATGGTGAGCTCTCGATCACCTGTGTAGATAGCTGGCAAGGCGGGCGTGAGCATCAGCAGGGCGGCATGGCCGAGGCAAAGATGACCGAGGTTGAGCGCCGATTTGATCACAATATGCGCTTTGCCCTCGGCAGGGCAGCAAGGCCCGTGACCTTTTGTAAGTTGAAGCAGAACTCGTGCGCTGCCCTGGCTGGATTGATAACGGCTGGACTCTCTGAAAGCTTCGATCTCGTTTACGTTGATGGATCGCATGAGGCGCCAGACGTATTGTCCGACGCGGTCATGGCTTTTGCCCTGCTGAGGGTTGGCGGAACATTGATTTTCGATGACTATGTCTGGTCCGATCAGCCCCCGGATAAGCGAGACCCTTCGCGTATGCCGAAGCCCGCGATAGACGCTTTTTTGAATGTCTATTATCGGAAACTGATACCTTACGAATGGGTGCCCCTTTGGCAAATCTATGTACGAAAAATCGCCGCCTGATCTACACCCTGAAACCTGCCCAGTTTTGGAAAGACCGCCATGCCCAATCCCCTGCTTAAAGACCCCGGCCGAATCCGCGATCTTTCTGCTGACATGGCGAAAGGTGACGTCACGGCTGAAAGCCTTGTGCGCCGCTATCTGGACCGCATCGCTGCCGTTGATGGCCAGGTAAAAGCCTGGGTTCATGTGCTGGCCGATAGCGCGCTTGCCGAAGCGCGCACACTGGATGCGGAACGCAAGGCGGGTAAGCTTCGTGGGCCGCTGCATGGTATTCCTGTGGGCATCAAGGATGTGATTGATGTGCGCGGCCTGCCGACGCGCGCCAATAGCCCATCCCGCGCTGATATCGCACCCGCCAGCGCCGATGCCACGGTGGTCGCGCATCTGCGCGCGGCGGGCGCGATTGTTCTGGGCAAGCTGCACACCACGGAATATGCGTTTTTCCAAAGCCTGCCACCCACGCGCAACCCTTGGGATTTGGCGCGCACGCCGGGTGGGTCTTCCGCCGGTTCCGGTGCGGCGATCGCGGCTGGCATGGTGCCTTCGGCCCTTGGCACGCAAACCGCAGGCAGCGTCAATCGGCCAGCTGCCTATACGGGCGTTTGTGCCTTCAAACCCTCAACACTCGCGATTGGCGGGGTTGGGGTGGTGCCGCTCGCGCCCTCCTTCGACACGGTCGGCGCTTTTGGCGCCAGCGCGCAGGATGCGGCCTATCTGGCGGCAGGCTGTGCAGCGGATCATTTGCGACTGGCCAGCCGCCCTGCGGTCACGCCGCGCATTGTGCTGCTGCACGACCCGTTGATCGAAAAGCTGCAACACCCTTCGACAGCGGCGTGCATTACCGCCCTTGCGGTACAGCTTGGCGCTGCCGGCCTTACGCTGCATCGCTCCAGCGCTGATGCTGGGTTTGAGGAAATGATCGCGCGCCATCGCCGTGTGATGTTGGCGGAGCTTGGCCGCACCCATGCAAGGCTGACGCGCGATAGAATCGCGACCGCCATTGCCGACGGCATCGCCGAGGGCCTGGCCATTCCGGATCAGGAATACCACGCGGCGTTGCGTGACCTCGCGGGTTTTCGCGCGCGTTTCTGGGCGGGCTTTGGGCCTGATGATTTCATCCTGACCCCCGCCGCGCCGGATGTGGCGCCGGATGCCGGCAGCACGGGCGATCCTTCCTTTGTCATTCCAACCACAGTGTTGGGCGGGCCGGTGGTGACGCTGCGTGCGGGCCTCGCCGCCGATAGCGGCATGCCGGTGGGGGCACTGCTGTTTGGCCGACCTGGGGCGGATGCGGCCATGGCGTCCTTCCTATTCTCGGCCACCGCGACCGCGCTTGATCTTTAGGCCCCAAAGCTTGCCGCGCCCGGCCATACGGCACATCTACAGGCCAGTGCGGCTTTCGGGTAGCTAGTCGCGTGGCTTAGCGACTGATCCGCGTAGGTGGCATCGCCGAAGCGGTGAATCAGTCGCTCAAACTAAGGCCAAAGCGAGATCGGTCAAAACGGATCGCGCTTTAGCGCGCAGGAGGCGTTTTGGGTTTCTGGGGTAAAATGATCGGCAGCGTGGCAGGCTTCGCCATGGGTGGCCCCTTGGGCGCCATGGTGGGGGTGGCGCTTGGCCATGCCGCGGATGCCGGGGCGCTGGGCGGCAAGGGTGGCGCCATTTCGGCTGCCACACCTGATCTGATGGCATTTTTCGGCAGCAAGGAAAACCTGTTCTCCTTTTCTGTCGTTGTGCTCTCGGCCAAGCTTGCCAAGGTGGATGGGCCGATCAAGCGCGAAGAAATCGCCGCCTTTCGCAACCTGTTCCATGTGCCGGAAGAAGCCTTGGGTGAGGTCGGGCGCCTGTTCGATCAGGCACGCGACTCCGCCGATGGGTGGGAGCCTTTTGCCGAAAAGCTGGGCGAGGCCTTCGCCGACAATAAGGCGATGCTGGAAGATGTGCTGGTGGCTTTGGTGCAGATTGCGCGCGCTGATGGCCCGGTCACGAAATCCGAAGGCGATATGCTGCGCGGCATGCATGCGCGCTTTGGCCTGGATGCCGCCGCCTGGGAACGCGCCAAGGGCGGCACAAGCCGCGCCGCCGCGCCGGAAACCCAAGGTGAGGACCCCTATTCCATGCTCGGCCTGACACGGCAGGCGAGTGATGAGGAAGTACGCCTGGCTTGGCGGAAGCTGATGCGGGAAAACCATCCGGATAGCCTGGCGTCCCGCGGCGTGCCGCAGGAATTCGTCAAGCGCGCGACGGAACAAGTGGCCAAGATCAATGCCGCCTGGGATAGGATCAAGCGCGAGCGGGGGCTCTAACGCCTTGCGCATCCGTGACGTGCCAAGCCCCAATCACGAAGCGCGTCCCGATGGTGCGGTGATTGATTCAATTGTGCTGCATTACACTGGCATGCGCTCAGGGCAGGAGGCGATTGTGCGGCTCTGCGACCCTGCCGCCAAGGTTTCTGCGCATTATGTGGTGGAAGAAGATGGCGCGGTGTTTCGCCTGGTAGCAGAGGAGCGCCGCGCCGCGCATGCCGGCATTTCCTTCTGGCGCGGGCGCAGCGCGTTGAATGGGAACAGCATCGGGATTGAGATTGTGAGCCCCGGCCATGAATGGGGCTTTCGCCCCTTCCCCGCGCTGCAAATGGCAGCCGTTTGCGATTTGTGCCTGGAGATCATGGCGCGACACCCGATTGAGCAGCGCAATGTGGTAGCACATTCGGATATCGCGCCGGATCGCAAACAGGATCCAGGGGAATTGTTTGATTGGCAGGGGCTGGCGGCGAATGGTGTCGGGCTTTGGCCGGGTGCGGATGGAGCACCGGTGGAGGAAGCTGCGCTGCTGCCCTTGCTTGGTGCTATTGGGTATCGCACCGATTTGCCACTTCCCGTTTTGCTCACAGCGTTTCAGCGCCATTGGCTGCCCGGGCGAGCAGATGGGACTGCGGATGCATCGACGCGCGCGCGGGTGGCGGCGGTGGCGCGGGTGTTTGAATAGGTGGATGCGCAACGCTGCTGATATCGCCGATTTTATCGCGCATACCCCGCGCATGATGCGCTGCCTTGCGGTACTCGCCGCGCATGGCCCTGCCGGCGTCTGGATTGGCGCGGGTTTTGTGCGCAATGCCGTATGGGATCATCTCTCCGGCCAAGATACCGAAGCCACGCCACTCGCTGATCTCGATGTGGTGTTTCACGATCCGGTCAATGCAAGCGCGGAACAGGATGCAGCGCTTGAGGTGGCGCTGCGCATCGCCGCGCCTGATCTTCCATGGTCCGTGCGCAATCAGGCGCGCATGCATGGACGCAACGGGCATCTCCCCTATCGTGACATTACCGATGCCCTGGCCCATTGGGCGGAAACTGCAGCCGCCATAGCCGCGCGTCTTGGGCCGAATGGTGTTGAAATCCTCGCGCCGTTTGGTGTTCAGGATGTGCTGGAGGTGATTATTCGCCCAACGCCGGCCTTTCTTACCAAGCCAGAAATTCCGCTGGCGCGGCTTGAATCTAAGGGCTGGCCCAAGCGCTGGGCTGGGCTGCGCGTTGTTGGGCTTGGCGCTTCCCCTTGACCAGCCCGCCCTCAAAGCGGTGGATTAGCGATATAATGTTTAGCGTTCATTTCCCCTTGCGGTAATGTAGGGATTTGCATGGTCTACGAAGAGGGCCTCCACCAGCCCAGAATGAGATCAGGCCGGCTTAAATCTCTGCGTAAACCTCGATGAGGTTAGCATCAGGGTCGCGGAAGAAAAGCGTGCGGTGACCGAAGGCGTGGTTTGTTGGCGGGGAGAGCACGGCGATCTTTCTTCGTGCCAACCAATCAGCGGAGCGGTCAACATCAGGCGTGGGAACACGAAACGCAAGCTGGACGGCGGCACTGCCTTTCGGCGTCGCCGACTCATTGGCTAGGCGTCTGGGGCGGGCAAGTACAAGCATATTCGACCCCACACGGTATTCCCGCCAATTTGCAGATACTTCACGTGCGAATTAAAATCCCAGCACTTCCTCGTAGAAGTGCTTCATAGCCTCCACATCCCGAACGAGAATGACAGTGTAATCGGTCGCACTGATGGATTGAAAAGGCGACGTCATTTTTCGACACTTGTGCTAAAAAATTATCTTCGGCTCATTCTTGTCTTGGATGGCAGGCGTCAATAGCTCACTTCAGGCAAGCAGGGATGCTGCCGGCCAGTACACTCTTAGCCTTGAGCTGCACTGCGAGGTTCATTGACTGCTCTGCTGCTGAAAACGTGAATGGGTCTTTGTGTGCCCGCGGCGTAAAGTGGTTTTTTACTAGTGTCCACACCACGACCATCACCCCCCACCACCGCTTCCCCTTGACCAGCCCACCCACCTAGCGCCAGATGCAGCCAGCGTCAGACGGCCGGGCGGCCGCTGGTTCGTGAGGTAATCACGGGCTGGAGGAAAGTCCGGGCTCCACGGGAATAGGGTGCCGGTTAATGGCCGGCGGGGGCGACCTCAGGGAAAGTGCCACAGAAATCAAACCGCCGCGGCGTGGCGACACCCCGCGGTAAGGGCGAAACGGTGCGGTAAGAGCGCACCGCGCCCCCAGCAATGGGGGTGGCAGGGTAAACCCCACCCGGAGCAAGGCCGAATAGGGGCGGACGGCGCGGCGCCGCAAGGCGCTGGCGCAGGGGCTCTCCCGCCCTTCCGCCCGGGTTGGCCGCGCGAAGCTCGCAGCAATGCGGGCTCCAGAGGAATGGCCGTCCATGCCCCGCAGGGGGCAAGACAGAACCCGGCTTACAGGCCGTCTGGCGCCTCTTTTCAGCCGCAAAATCCTCCCGCAGGACCCGCCGCGCGCAAACCGCCCGGCGTTTTGCAAATTTATGAGTCAAATGCCTCTAGAAAGCAGTTTTTTAGCTTGTCGGCCCACTACGGCCCATGTTATCCCAGAGCATCCCACTAAGACCTCTCGACGCTCGGGGGGGCGAGCGAGGTTTAAGCGGGATGGTCGGGCGAGCCGGCGGGGTCGGGGGGCCCCGTCGGCCGTTGAAAAGCCCGGTCGTGGGTATTGGCGCAAGGCAGGCGCGCGGGGGGGCGATGACCCAATTTCTGGGCACCCATATCGGCAAATTGGACCGCAAGGGGCGGATTTCCGTTCCCGCGCCCTTTCGTGCCGTTTTGGAACGGGCCGGAGCTGAAGACCTCGTGCTGCGCCCATCCCATCGCGCGTCCTGCATTGAAGCCTGGCCGCTTGCAGCGTTTGAGGCGCTGGCCTCCGGGCTCGATCGACTGGACGCCTTTTCCGATCAGGCGGATGATATGGCCGCCACGCTTTTTGCTGATGCCCATCCGGCACGTCCTGATGATGACGGGCGCCTGATCCTGCCCGAAGCGATAATTGCCCATGCTGCACTGACCGATACCATAGCCTGTGTTGGCGTGGGGCGGATTTTTCAGATTTGGGAACCGGAAGCGGCGCGCCGACGCTCTGAGGAGGCGCGGCTGCGCGCGCGTGAACGCGGCCTGACGCTGCCGGCAGCATCGGGGCGCGCGCCATGACCGCGCTGGGTCATGTGCCGGTGATGCTGGCGGAAGTTCTGGCAAGCCTCGCGCCCCAGGATGGTGCCGCCTATCTCGATGCGACCTTTGGCGGCGGCGGCTATGCCCGCGCCATTCTGGAAGCCGCACCTGATTGCGCGGTTTTTGCGATAGACCGCGACCCAGACGCGATTGCGCGTGGTGCGGCTTTGGCGCAGCGCTTCTCTGGCCGGCTGCATCTGATTGAAGGCCGCTTCGGCGGTATGCTGTCTCTGCTCCGTGATCGCGGCATTGCATCGCTTGATGGCGTGGTGATGGATCTTGGTGTTTCTTCCTTCCAATTGGATCAGGCAGAGCGCGGCTTTTCCTTCCGTACTGATGGGCCGCTTGATATGCGCATGGAAAAATCAGGCCCCAGCGCGGCGGAATTGGTGAATAGCCTGCCGGAGCGCGACTTGGCCGATATCATTTTTCGCTTTGGTGAAGAACGTTTCGCCCGCCGCATTGCGCGCGCCATTGTCGCGCGCCGCACTGAGGCGCCCTTTACCACCACGGCTGATCTTGCCGCCTTGGTGCGTCGCTCCGTGCCGCGTGATCCTTCCGGCATTGATGGCGCAACGCGCAGCTTCCAGGCGCTGCGTATAGCCGTGAATGATGAATTGGGCGAAGTGGAACGCGGCATCGCCGCCGCCATGGAATTGCTCGCGCCCGGTGGGCGGCTCGTGATTGTTGCCTTTCATTCGCTCGAAGATCGCATCGTGAAGCAGGCCATGGCGGCGGCATCCGGCCGGGGTGGGGCGTCGCGCCATGATCCGGCGGCACTGTCGGGTCGCGCCAAGCCGGCTTTTCATTTGCTCACACCACGCGCGCTGCGCCCGCAGGATGCCGAATGCGGCGCCAATCCGCGCGCGCGTTCCGCAAGGCTGCGCGGCATCGAACGCCTAGTGAAGGAGCGCGCCGCATGATCCGCCCGGTTACCCTTGTCAGCCTGATCGCCGCTGCTGGTGCAGGGCTTTATCTGTACCAGGTGAAGCATTCTGTTTCCATGCTGGATCGCGAATTGCGCGACGTGAATCGCCAGACGGAAGTGGTGCGCGAACGCACGCAAATCCTGCGCGCGGAATGGGCGCTGCTGACTGAACCGGATCGGTTGCGGCAAGTGGCGCAGCGGCATTTGGCACTGGAGCCCATGGCACCGGCGCAATTCATTCGTGAAGCGGAACTTGAACGCCGCTTGCCCAATGCGCGGCCCTTTACCGGACCGCCATCACTTTTCGGTCCACCTGAACTGCCGCCCTCAGTGCCGGAAGCGCTGATGGTGCCAAGCCCGCTTACCGCGACCCCCGCGCCGCCCGCCGCTGCCCCTGCGCTACAAGAAGCAACGCCCCGACAAGCGCGGGTGGAACCGCCTCCTCGCCTGAGCGCGGCCATCGCGCCGCCGCCGGCACCACGACCCACGCCGCCACCCGCGCCGCCAAGCGTGACACCTGCGCTGCATGTCGCGGCTGCCGCACCACCCCCGCCTGCCATTGTTGCCTCGGCGCTTGGTGGTGTTTCCGGCGCGCTCCCACCGCCTGTGCCGCTATCGCGGCCCGTCCCGGTGGGAGCCCCGCAAGGGGCGCCCCGCTGAGTGAGCGCCGCACAGCATGAGCGAGGCTTCACCCCCCCCTAACCCGCGCCAGCCATCACCCGATGCGCCACCCGGCAATCGACCACAGGATGGTGCGGTGCACGAAAGCACCAGCCGCGCGCTGGTGCGCGTTTCGCAGCCTGATTTGCTGCGCCACGCCCAATTAGAAAAATCGCGCGGCCGCCTGTTGTTCGCAGCTTGCGGCTTTGCGGTTTTGTTTGGCGCGGTGGCGGTGAAGCTCTCGCTGGCGACCGTGTTTGATCCGGCCGAACCAAAGCGTGCCGCAATTCTCTCGCGCCCGCCCGCACCGCCGGTGGAAACACCTGTGTCGCGCGCGGCGGTGACGGATCGTAATGGCGAAGTGCTGGCGGTATCACTACCGCTGACCGCGCTTTATGCCAAACCGCGCCAGATTGATGATCCGACTGAAGCCGCCGACAAGCTCCGCCGCGTGTTGCCGCAGCTTGATCGTGAGAGGCTGATCGCACGGCTGACCGGCGAACGCCAATTCGCCTATGTCACCCGCGCGCTGACGCCGCGCGAAATGCAGGCAGTGAATAATCTTGGCATTCCTGGCGTTTATTTTGAGGATTCGGAGCGTCGCTTCTTCCCGCAAGGCCGCACTGCCGCGCATATCATCGGTGGTGTGGATGTGGACGGTAATGGCATTGCCGGGGTTGAGAAATATTTCGACGAGAGGCTGCGTACGCTCCGCCGCGAAACACTGCGCGTTTCCCTTGATATTCGAATACAATTGGCGTTGCGCGATGCCGTGCAGCACGCCATTACAGATTTCAACGGCATAGGCGGCGCTGGCGTAGTTATGGATGTGGATACCGGCGAGGTTCTCGCCATGGTGAGCCTGCCGGATTACGATGCGAATGATGTTGGTGCGGCCACTACTGATGAGCGCTTCAACCGCGTGACAGTGGGCGTTTATGAACCGGGGTCAACCTTCAAGCTGCTGACCGCTGCCATGGCGCTCGATCTTGGCGTGGTGCAGACCTGGAGCGGTTATGACGCATCGCGCCCGATCCGTATCGGGCGGCATGAAATCAATGATTATCGCGGCAAGAATCGCTGGCTCGCCCTGCCGGAGATCATCGCCTATTCGTCCAATCTGGCGTCGGCACACATGGCGGCAGCAGTGGGGCCGGCGCGGCATCGCGAATTCATGCAGCGTATGGGCATGACATCGCGCCTTCGGATCGAGATTCCGGAAACCGCGCAGCCCTTGGTGCCGGGGCAAAAGACCTGGCGCGAATTGAACACCATGACGATTGGTTTTGGTCACGGCATTTCCGTGACCCCTTTGCATGTGGCAACGGCGGGCGCGACGCTGGTGAATGGCGGTATTCTGCGCCAGCCAACCATCCTGGCGCAGCCACCCAGCGTTGAGCGTGAAGGTGCACGCGTGATTGACCCGCGCACCTCGGAAAATCTGCGCCGGCTGATGCGCCTAGTCGTGACTGATGGCTCCGGAAAGGGGGCGGAGGTGCCGGGCTATTTCGTAGGCGGCAAGACCGGCACGGCGCAGAAGACCGGGCCGCGCGGCGGCTATCTGGAAAACAAACGCATCGCTGCTTTTATCGGCGCCTTTCCCATGCAGGCGCCGCGCTATTCGATTTATGTGATGGTGGATGAGCCAAAGCCCAATGCGCGCAGCCATGGTTTTGCGACGGCGGGTTGGGTGGCAGCGCCGGCGGCGAATATGGTGATTTCGCGCATCGCGCCCATCCTGGGCATGCTGCCGGAACCCGCCACGCCCGAGATTCAACGCGCCATCGCCATGCCAATGAATGGACGCGGCGTGCCTGGCGCTGCGCCGCAGCCCGCGACACCCGCCGCCAATCGCCCGCCGACGCGGCAAACCAGTGAATCGCCGCCGCGCGTCGCTGTCACCCAGCGCGAGGCTGCTCTTGCGCCTCGGTGATCTCATGCGCGGATCGGGTTGCGCCGAAGTCGATGCCGCGCTGGAGGTGACAGGCATCACCGCCGATAGCCGCGCGGTGCGCCTTGGGATGGTGTTTGCCGCTTTGCCAGGTGTGCACGCTGATGGGCGCGGCTTCATTGCCGATGCCGTGGCGCGCGGTGCCGCGGCAGTGCTGGCGCCAGCGGGCACGGCCTGGCCCGCTGAAGCACCAGCGAGGGTCTTGATTACCAGCCCCGATCCGCGCCGCACCTTGGCGCTGATGGCGGCTGCATTTTATGCTGTGCAGCCTGAATGCGTGGTCGCCATTACCGGCACCAATGGTAAGACGAGCAGTGTGGATTTTCTGCGCCAAATCTGGCGCGATGCCGGCCGGAAGGCCGCATCCCTCGGCACGCTCGGCCTGATTGCGGAAGGCGTACCGCCGGGGCCATCGCTTACCACGCCTGATCCGGTGGCGCTGCATGAAAACCTCACGCGGCTGGCGCGTGATGGTGTGGCGGCACTTGCAATGGAGGCATCCTCGCACGGGATGGATCAGCGCCGCTTGGATGGTGTGCGCCTGGCAGCGGTGGGCTTTACCAACCTCACGCGCGATCATTTGGATTATCACGGCCATATGGCGGCCTATCGCGCGGCGAAGCTGCGGCTGTTTGATACGCTGTTGCCGAAGGGCGCGCCTGCTATCGCCATGGCGGATATGGAAGCGGAAACACTCACCGCGCTGCGTGAAATCGCCGCGCGACGCGGGCTTGATCTACGGCTGGTTGGGGCGGGTGGTGATGCGCTGGCACTGGAAGCGGCACGACCCTTGCCGGAAGGTCAGGAGCTCGTCTTCCGCATCGCGGGGGCGCCGCATGAAATACTCCTGCCTCTGCCGGGACGCTTTCAGGCCGATAATGCCTTGCTGGCACTGATGTTGGCCTTGGCAACCAGTGTTTCCGAAAACGCCGCGCTGGCCGCGCTTGGCCGTTTGCAGGGTGTGCGCGGGCGCATGGAGCGCGCGGCGGTGCTGCCCAATGGTGCTGCGGTTTATGTCGATTACGCGCATACGCCGGATGCGCTGACACGGCTTCTGGCCGCACTCCGCCCACATGTCGCGGGGCGCTTGCATGTGGTTTTCGGCGCGGGCGGGGATCGCGATCCCGGCAAGCGCCCCTTGATGGGACGTGCAGCAGCCGAAGCAGCGGATCGCGTTTGGATTACCGATGACAATCCGCGCAGTGAAAACCCGGCCACCATCCGCGCCGCTGTCATGGCCGGTTGCCCAGACGCAATTGATGCCGGCGTCAGAGAGGAAGCAATCGCCGCAGCCATGGGCGCGCTAGGCCCCGGCGATGTGCTGGTCATTGCTGGCAAGGGGCATGAAACCGGGCAGGAAATTGCCGGAACGATGCACCCCTTTGACGATATCGCCGTGGTCCGAAAGCTGGCGGGGGGCGCGCCATGACGTCGCTTTGGACCAGCGCCGAATTGCGCGCTTCCACGAATGGCACGCTTGCGGCGGATATTGCCGTGACGGGCGTTTCGATTGACAGCCGCAGCATTGCGCAGGGCGATATTTTTATCGCGCTACGCAATCAGCGCGATGGGCATGAATTTGTAGTGGATGCACTTTCGCGTGGTGCGGCGCTGGCCATGGTGGATCACACGCCAGCGGGAGCAGTGGACACGGCGAAGCTACTCCGTGTGGCCGATACCTTCGCGGGCCTCAGCGTGCTTGGTGCGGCTGGGCGCGCGCGTAGTATCGCGCGTGTTGTGGGTGTCACGGGCAGTGTCGGCAAAACTACCACCAAGGAAATGCTACGTGTGGCCCTAGGTGTCTTTGGCACGACCCATGCCTCCGCCGCGTCACATAATAATCATTTGGGCGTGCCACTCACACTTGCGCGCTTGCCGCGCGATGCGGAATTTGCCGTGATTGAAATGGGCATGAATAATCGCAGCGAAATCGCACCGCTGTCGCGCCTTGCGCGGCCTCATGTCGGCATCATCACCTCAATCGGTACGGCGCATATCGGTAATCTGGGCAGCCAGGCCGCGATTGCCGCGGAAAAGGGTGACATCATCGCCGGCATCGCACACGGGGGCACCGCCATCCTGCCCGCCGATACTGCGTTTCTGTCAGAATTGACCGCGCGCGCCCGCGATGCGGGGCTGCAGGTGATGACGCATGGGGAGGCCAAAGGCGCCGATGTGCGGCTGCTCTCCTGTCAGGCCTCAGCGGTAGGTGGTGACGCGGAAATCATGCTGGCCGGGCAGCGGCTATCGCTCCACCTCAGCACACCTGGTCGCCATGTCGCGCGCAATGCCTGTGCTGTTCTGGCTGCGATCAAGGCGCTTGGCTTGGCACCCGACACCGCTGCGCATGCCCTTGCTGATTTTACTGCCGGTGCCGGCCGTGGTGCGCTGCGTCGCGTTGCCGTTGCGGGTGGAGAGGCGCTGCTGATTGATGATAGCTACAATGCCTCGGTCGCCTCGGTGCGCGCTGGGCTTGCCGTACTGGCCGCGCAACCCGCAAGGCGACTCATTTTTGCCTTTGGCGATATGTTGGAATTAGGCGCGGAAGGCCCGGCGCAGCACGCAGCCTTGGCGCAGGATGCTGAGAAGATATGCGATCTGGTCTTCTGCTGCGGCCCGCTTTCAGCGCATTTGTTTCAAGCCCTGCCGGCTACGCAGCGCGGCGGGTATTTTCCGGATTCAACCAGCCTTGCCCCCGCATTGTGCGCCGCGCTCAAGCCCGGTGATGCGGTGCTGGTAAAGGGCTCACTCGGCTCGCGCATGGGCGTTATCATCAAGGCATTGACGGCAGGAGAGCAAGTCTCGTGATCTATAATCTACTCCTGCCTTTTGTTGATGAATATGCGCTGGCCAATTTGGCGCGCTACCATACCTTTCGTGCCGGCGCAGCCTGCCTCACCGCGCTGCTGATCAGCCTGGTTTTTGGTTCTGCCATCATCAATTGGCTGCGCGGATTTCAGCGCGGCGGACAGCCAATCCGCGAGGATGGCCCGGCGCGGCACATCATCGAAAAAAAGGGCACGCCCACCATGGGCGGCGTGCTGATCCTGCTGGGTATGGTGGGGTCCACGCTGCTTTGGGCGGATTTGCGCAATGGCTTCGTCTGGGCCGTGCTGTTCATCACCTGTGGCTATGGCGCGTTGGGCTTTGCCGATGATTGGCTGAAGGTTACGAAGCGCAATACCAAGGGTATTTCAAGCCGTGTGAAGCTTCTGGTGCAGGCGGGCTTGGGAATCATTGCGGCCATCTGGATCACCTGGCTGATGCCAGGCGCGCTTTCGGACAAGCTTGCCTTTCCCATCTTCAAGGAATTGCTACTGCCGCTGGGCATTTTGTTTCCTTTACTGGCGGCGCTGGTAATGATGGGCGCTTCGAATTCGGTCAATCTCACCGATGGGTTGGATGGGCTCGCCATTGTGCCGGTGATGATCGCGGCGACCGTCTTTGCGCTGATTGCCTATCTGGTCGGCAATCGTATTTTCGCCGATTATTTGCAACTGCATTACGTGCCAGGCACCGGGGAACTTGCCGTGTTTTGCTCGGCCCTGGTGGGAGCCGCACTTGGCTTCCTGTGGTTCAACGCCCCGCCTGCCGCAGTGTTCATGGGGGATACGGGGTCGCTTTCACTTGGCGGCGCTTTGGGCGGGCTTGCGGTTGCGACCAAGCACGAAATTGTGCTCGCGATTGTAGGCGGGCTCTTCGTGGTGGAAACCGTTTCCGTCATTATCCAGGTGCTTTGGTTCAAGCGCACCGGCCGCCGCGTCTTTATGATGGCGCCGCTGCATCACCATTTTGAAAAGAAGGGTTGGGCCGAGGCCACCATCGTCATTCGCTTCTGGATCATTGCAATGATCCTGGCCCTTATTGGGCTTTCCACGCTGAAAATCAGATGACAGCGCCAAGCCCCCCTTTCACCCCCTTCCCCGGTGCGCGCATTGCCGTGCTGGGCCTTGGCCGCGCCGGGTTGCCAGCGGCGCGCCGCCTCGCTGCCTGGGGCGCCGAGGTCACGGTCTGGGACGACAAGCCCGAAGCCCGAGCCGCAGCCGAAACCGCGGGGCTCGCGGTGCACGACCCCACTGCAGGCCCCTTCCGCGCCGATGCGCTGCTGCTCTCCCCGGGCATTCCGCACAGTTTGCCGACCCCCCATCCGGCGGCTCAGGCAGCGGCGGCGGCGGGCGCGCCCATCCTTTGCGATGTGGAGTTTCTCTACCGCGCGGTGCTGGCCAGCCATTCCAAGGCGCGCTTCTTGGGCATCACTGGCACCAATGGCAAATCCACCACGACTGCGCTGATCCACCATATTCTGCGGGGCGCCGGCAAGGCCTGTGAAGCGGGGGGGAATCTGGGCACCGCGGCGCTTGATCTCAATATCTTGGGGTCTGAGGGGGTCTATACCCTCGAAATGTCGTCTTACATGTTGGAGCGAATCGCAACCCTGCGCTTCAACGTAGCTGTCATGCTGAACCTCAGCCCAGATCACCTGGACCGCCATGGAAACATGGCCGGCTATGCCGCTGCGAAGGCACGGATTTTCGCGCGCCAAGGGGCGGGCGATGTCGCGGTGCTGGGGCAGGATGATGTCGTGACGGCGCAAATGGGTGCCGGATTGGCGGCGCGGCTGGTGCCTGTTTCGGGCAGCGCCCCCCAACCGGGCGGGGTTTGGGCAGAAGGCCGCTCACTGCGCGATGATAGCGGGCCGTTCGTTGATCTGGCCGAAGCGGCGGCGCTGCCCGGTGCGCATAACGCACAGAACGCCGCGGCGGCGGCGGCGGCCTGCATGGCGCTTGGCGTTGCGCGGGCGGAGATCGCGCGCTGCATCACGAGCTACCCCGGCCTGCCGCATCGACAGGAAATCGTGGCCGAGGCCAAGGGCGTTGTCTTCGTCAATGACAGCAAGGCGACCAATGCGGATAGCGCGGCGCGCGCACTCGCTTCCTATGACCGCGTGGTTTGGATTGCGGGCGGTATTGCGAAGGAAGGCGGTATTGCATCGCTGGCGCCGTTTTTTCCGCGCATCGCCAAGGCCTTTTTGATCGGGCGCGATGCGCAGGCCATGGCGGCGACATTACGCGAAGCCGGTGTGGCGCATGAGATCATCGGCAGCTTGGAAGCGGCAGTGCCGGCGGCAGCGCAGGCAGCCTTTGCCGGTGCGGCGCCGGTCGTGCTGCTTTCGCCCGCGGCGGCTTCCTTTGATCAATTCTCGGGCTTTGATGCGCGCGGCGATCGTTTTCGTGATCTGGCGCGCGCGCTGGTCGCGGGACAGCAACGGAGGGCAAGCTGATGGCACTCTCCCGCGCGGATAATTCCATTCTTGGGCGCTGGTGGTGGACATTGGATCGCTGGACTCTCGCCGCGCTGTTGGTGCTGATTGCGTTTGGCTATGTGATGATGCTGGCGGCATCGCCCGCCGTAGCCGAGCGTATCGGCGCATCATCGCGCCATATGTTTTTTCTGAAGCAGGTTTTTTATCTGGGCCTGGCGGCAGCGGTCATGGTGGTGGTTTCGCTGCTTTCGCCACGTGGTGTGCGCCGCTTTGCCATGCTTGGTTGCGCCGGGGCTTTGGTGCTGACGGCAGCAACGCTGGTGGTGGGCGTTGAAATCAAGGGCGCACGGCGCTGGTTGCCGATCCCTGGACTTTCCTTGCAGCCATCGGAATTCCTAAAGCCCTTCTTCGCCGTGGTGGCCGCTTGGTTGATCGCGGAGGGCATGGCGCCCGGTTCGCGCGTCTGGGGACGCGCAATCGCGGTTGGCATGTTTGCGGTGATTGCCGTGATCATGAAAAGCCAGCCCGATGTCGGCATGCTCTTGGTCATGACCGCCGTGCTTTTCGCGCAATTCGTGGTTGCTGGATTGAATTTCTTTATTGTCGGTGGCCTTGCCGTGCTTGGCGCCGGGGTTGGTGTTCTCGCTTATCTGATGTTTCCGCATGTGCAATCCCGCGTGCATCGCTTCCTGGATCCAAGCTCAGGCGATTCCTATCAGGTCAGTGTCGCCATGGAAGCCTTTGCCAATGGCGGGCTTTTGGGGCTTGGGCCCGGTGAAGGGCGCGTGAAGAATGTGCTGCCCGATGCGCATGCCGATTTCGTCTTTGCTGTCGCCGCTGAGGAATTCGGCATGGTGGTGTGCCTGGTCATCCTGGCCCTTTTTGCCTTTGTCGTACTGCGCGGACTGATGCGTCTGCTGGCGGAGACTGATTTCTTCGTGGTGCTCGCCGCGACCGGCCTGCTTACGCAATTCGGCTTGCAGGCTTTCGTGAATATGGCGTCCACGCTGCATCTGATCCCGACGAAGGGCATGACGCTGCCTTTCGTTTCCTATGGCGGGTCTTCCGTGCTCGCCATCGCACTCGGCATGGGCATGCTGTTGGCCCTCACGCGCAAGCGCATTGGCGAACGCGCCGCCAGCACTGGCTTGCCGAGCGGTGCGCTGGCCGCGGGTGGCGCGCGGTGAGGGGCCCCATGGTACAGCCCATCATCATCGCCGCAGGCGGCACGGGCGGGCATCTTTTCCCTGCCGAGGCGCTGGCGGCGGAATTGCTGCGCCGTGGCGAACGTGTGGCGTTGATGACCGATGCGCGATCGGCGGCTTATGACAGCCCAGTTTTTGCGAATGCTGAACGCTTTGTGCTGCAAGGGTCTGGCCTTTCCGGGCGTGGCTTGCGGCAAGCGCTGCGTGGTGCCTCGGCGCTGTTCATGGGCACACTTCAGGCGCGCCGGCATATCCTTGATTTGTCGCCGAGTGCAATCGTCGGTTTCGGTGGCTATCCCTCCTTTCCACCCTTGGCTGCAGCGCGGTTGATGCGTGCGTCGCGTCGTCCTGCGCTGATCCTGCATGAACAAAATGCCGTGCTGGGCCGCGCCAATCGGCTGATGGCGCGTGGCGCTGATCTGCTGGCGCTTTCCTATGCCGATACGGCGTTGGTGCCGGCAGGCACCACAAGCGCTGTTGTCGGTAATCCGGTGCGGCCTGCACTCGCAGCCTTGGCGGGGCAGCCTTATTCGCTACCGGCAGACGGTATGGCGTTGCGTGTGCTAGTGCTAGGTGGATCGCTCGGTGCGCGGATTTTTGCCGATGTGGTACCGGCAGCAATCAGCGCCTTGCCGGAAGCCTTGCGCGCGCGGCTTTTGGTAACGCAGCAATGCCGTGCGGAGGATTTAGCGCGCACGCGCAGCGCCTATGAAGCCGCGGGTGTGCCTGCAGATTTAGCGCCCTTCTTTCCTGATGTGGCCGGGCGGCTCGCTACTGCGCATCTGGTGATTGGGCGTGCTGGTGCTTCAACCGTGGCCGAGATTGCCTGCGCTGGCCGGACCTCCATTCTGGTGCCGCTGCCATCGGCGATGGATGACCATCAAACCGCGAATGCACGCGCCTTGGCCGCCGCTGATGCGGCGAAGGTATTCGCGCAAGTTGCCTTTACGCCGCAAGCGCTGGCCGATGCCTTGGCGTCTTTCCTGAATTTCCCGGCGCGCATGGCCTCCGCCGCAGCCGCAGCCGCAGCCTTGGCACGCCCCCATGCGGCGCGGGAGCTTGCGGATCGTGTCATGGCGCTGGCGCGGCGCAATCTGGTGAGGGTTTCCTGATGCGCGCACTCCCCATCACCATCGGCGCCATTCACTTCGTCGGCATTGGCGGCATTGGCATGTCCGGCATTGCCGAGGTGCTGCATACACTCAACTATCAAGTGCAGGGCAGCGATATCTCGGAAGGCGCCAATGTGGCGCGGCTGCGCGCTGCTGGCATTCCGGTCATGATCGGCCATGACGCCGCCAATCTGAACAATGCACAGGTGCTGGTGGTGTCCGCCGCCGTCAAGCGCGACAATCCGGAAGTGGCGGCAGCGCGGCAGCGCCTGATCCCGATTGTGCGCCGCGCGGAAATGTTGGCTGAGCTCATGCGCCTCAAGTGGTCCATCGCCATTGGTGGCACGCATGGCAAGACAACCACGACAAGCCTGGTGGGTGCCGTATTGGAAGCAGCGCGGCTTGATCCAACGGTGATCAATGGCGGCATCATCAATGCCTATGGCACCAATACACGCATGGGCAGTGGCGAATGGATGGTGGTGGAAGCCGATGAAAGTGATGGGTCCTTCCTGAAACTGCCTGCTGTTGTTGCCGTGGTCACGAATATGGACCCGGAACATCTGGACCATTGGGGCACGGAAGAAGCGATGAAGGAAGGCTATGCCCAATTCGTCGGAAATATTCCCTTCTACGGTTTCGCGGTGCTCTGCATTGATCACCCTGAAGTGCAGGCGATGATCCCGCACCTTTCGGATCGGCGCATCGTCACTTACGGCTTTTCGCCACAAGCCGATGTGCGCGCGGATCGCGTGATCACGGACCGCATGGGTGCCACTTTCGAAGTGACGGTCGCGGATCGGTTGAGTGGGCGCGTACGCAATATGAAGCCCTTCCGCCTGCCCATGCTGGGTCAGCATAATGTGCAGAATGCGCTGGCCGCCGTTGCCATCGCCGCTGAGATGGGCGTGGATGAGGCAACCATCCGCACCGCCCTTGCCGGCTTCAAGGGCGTCAAGCGGCGCTTTACGCGCACGGGTGAAGCGGGCGGCGTCACCGTGATTGATGATTACGGCCATCACCCGGTGGAAATCGCTGCCGTGCTCAAGGCTGCGCGGCAGGCTGGCGCGCGTGATGTGATTGCCGTGGTGCAGCCGCATCGCTACACGCGGCTCGCATCCCTGTTTGAGGAATTCTGCGCCTGCATGAATGATGCAGGCACGGTGATCATCGCCGATGTCTATGCCGCTGGCGAGGCGCCGATGGAAGGCGTGGACAAGGATGCGCTGGTGGAAGGGCTTCGCGCGCGCGGCCATCGTTCCGTGGTGCCGCTGCCCGGCCCCGAAAGCCTGGCCGAGATGATCCACGCCATTGCGCGACCTGGCGATTATGTTGTCTGCCTCGGCGCGGGCAGTATCACCAATTGGGCGCATGCGCTGCCTGCACAATTGCCGGAGTTGCAGGCGCGTGCGCGCGGGCGTTTGGCAGGGGCGATGAAATGATGCCGCAGCCCATCAGCCAGGCCGTGCTGCCACCATTGCGCGGTCGCGTGGAGTGCGATGCGCCGCTTGGCCCCGCGACATGGTTTCGCGTGGGTGGCGCAGCGGATATGCTGGTGCGGCCGAATGATTTGGATGATTTGTTGTTGTTGTTGCGGGATATGCCCGCCGACATGCCGCTGACGGTATTGGGCGCCGCTTCCAACCTAATCATTCGCGATGGTGGCATTGCGGGTGTGGTGCTGCGGCTTGCGCGCGGTTTTGGTGATGTGGTGATGATAGCTGATGGTATCATCGCCGGCGCCGCTGCGCTTGATGTGACCGTGGCGGAAACTGCCGCCGCTGCCGGGCTTCGTGGCCTTGAATTTCTGGTCGGTATTCCCGGCAGTATCGGCGGCGCGGTCGCGATGAATGCCGGCGCCTGTGAAGATGAGATCAAGGATGTTCTGGATTGGGCCGAAATCGCGACACCTGAAGGTCTGCTGCGCCTGGATGCTGAGGCGCTGCATTTCGCCTATCGCCACGCGCAATTGCCCAAACGCAGCGTGGTGGTGCGCGCAAAGCTGCGCGCCCAGCCGGGTGACAAGGTGGCGATTGCTGCGCGGCTTCATGCAATTCGCGCCACGCGGGAAGCAACCCAGCCTGTACGCGCGCGCACCGGTGGTTCCACCTTCAAGAATCCCCCTGGTGGGCGCAAGGCCTGGGAATTGATTGATGCCGCCGGGTGCCGCGGCCTTATCCGCGGTGCGGCGCAGGTCAGCGAAAAACACTGCAATTTTCTGCTCAATCTCGGTGGCGCCTCCGCCGCCGATATTGAGGCGCTGGGTGAGGAAGTGCGCGCGCGTGTGCTGGCGCATTCCGGCATTGCGCTTGAATGGGAAATCCGCCGCATTGGAAGGGCCCGGCCATGAAGAAGCGCGTGGCTATTCTCTATGGTGGGCGTTCTGCGGAACGCGAGGTTTCCCTTTCTTCCGGGCGACAGGTAATTGCCGCTTTGCAGGAAGCCGGCTTCGCCGTGACGCCGATTGATGTTGGCGATGATCTGGCCGCCGTGATCCAGGCGCTGAGCGATCCGCGCCCCGATGTGGTGTTCAATGCGCTGCATGGGCGCTTTGGTGAGGATGGTTGCATCCAGGGCATGCTGGATTGGCTCGGCCTGCCCTATACGCATTCTGGTCTGCGCGCCTCGGCGCTTGCGATGGATAAGGCGGCTGCGAAGGCGGTGTTTCGCGCGGCGGGCTTGCCGGTTGCGGAAGATCGGGTGGTGACGCGCGCAGAATTGGAAGCGGCGGACCCGCTGCCGCGCCCATTCGTCTTGAAGCCAGTGAATGAAGGTTCTTCCGTCGGCGTCACCATTTTACAGGAGGGTGACAATCGCCGCGCTGCCATTGCGCGGGGGTGGACGCATGGCGATGCCATCATGGTTGAACGCTTCATCCCCGGCCGCGAATTGACCGTGGGCGTGATGGGCGATCGCGCGCTGGCGGTGACGGATATCCTTGCCGATGCCGGGCAGTTCTACGATTACGAAAGCAAATATGCCGCCGGCGGTTCGCGCCACATCCTGCCCGCACGCGTGGCGCCCGAGGCTTATGCGGAGGCGATGGATATTGCCTTGCGCGCGCATCATGCGCTTGGCTGCCGCGGCGCATCGCGCACAGACCTTCGCTATGATGATACGCAAGGTGAGCCAGGCCGGCTGATCCTGCTAGAGGTGAATACGCAGCCCGGCCTCACGCCCACCTCGCTGCTGCCGGAACAAGCCGCGCATTGCGGCATGTCCTTCCCTGCGCTTTGCGCCTGGATGGTGGAGAAAGCCCGCCATGGCGCGTGAACGCTTGGTCACCACCTCAATTCGAAAGCGGAAGGAGCAGGGCAGGCCCTCCGCACTGCGCATCGCGCTGCGTCGGTCGCGTCGTTTTGCGCGGCCCGCGCTTTATGGCGTGCTGATCCTGTCCGGCTTTGGCGCCATTGCCCACGGCATTGCGATGGTGGACCCCGCAGGTCAGGTGCGGCGCATGTTGGATCAGGTCACCATGATCGGGCCGGATCGCAGCATGACAGTGCAGGCGGTGATCGTGGATGGGCGGCAGAACACGCCGCTACCCCTCATTCGCGAAGCGCTTGGCGTCTCGCGTGGTGATTCGATGCTTGAATTCTCGCTCGAGGCTGCAAGGCAAAGATTGGAATTGATCCCCTGGGTAGCGCGTGCCCACGTGGAACGCCATTTGCCCGGCACGATTATGCTGCGCCTTGAAGAACGCCGGCCTTTTGCCATTTGGCAGAATCAGGGCCGCTTCGTGATTGTGGATCGTGAAGGCAAAACGGTGGCGACTGATGGGCTTGATCAATTCGGCCCGCTGCCGCTGATTGTTGGTCCCGGTGCAGATCGCGCCGCCGCGCAGCTTTATGATCTGCTTGCAGCAGAAACGACCGTGGCGGAACGCGTGCAGGCCATGGTGCGCATCGGCGAAAGGCGCTGGAATCTCCGCCTGCATAGCGGCACCGATGTGCTGCTGCCTGAAGCCGCTGAAGGCGCTGCCATCAAGCGCCTGGCGGAATTGCAGCAGGAAGCGAAGCTTTTGGATCGGCCCTTGGCGGCGATTGATCTTCGGCTGCCGGATCGGCTGGTGGTGCGCACCAATCGTGAAGCACCCGAAAATCAGCCAGCACGCCCAGTCGCGCGAAGGGAACGCGGATGAATCAACTCACCCGCCTGCCCGGCGCTTTTGAACCTGCAACCGCCCCGCCGCGTCGTCGCCGTCAGGCGCGCAATGGTGTTTTTGGTGTGTTGGATATCGGATCCACGAAAGTGGTCTGCCTGATTGCGCGCGTTGAAAGTGATGGCAGCCCGCGTGTGCTTGGCTTTGGCTGGCAGCGCGGGCGCGGCGTGAAGGGTGGGTCCATAGTGGATCTGGAAGAAGCTGAACGCGCCATTCGTGCTGCCGTTGGTCAGGCTGAAGAAATGGCCGATACGCGGCTTTCCGGCGCCATCGTCAATCTTTCCGGTGGCCAACCCGATAGTCGGCAATTGCATCTGCAATGGGATATTGGTGGCCGCTCGGTAACCGAAGCCGATCTGCGCGCCATTCTGCATGACGGGCGCCGGCGCACTGCCGAAGAAGGCCGCGAAACCGTCCATGCAATTCCACTTGGTTTTACGGTGGATGCGACGCCGGGCGCTGATGATCCGCGCGGCATGATCTGCGATGTGCTGGGTGCGCGGCTGCATATGGTCTCAGCCGCTGAAGCATCCCTCCGGAATCTCGGTGCCTGCCTGATACGGTGTGATCTGGAAGTTGAGGAATTGGTTTCCGCCCCGCTGGCCGCCGGGCTTGCGACCTTGGTGGAAGATGAAAAGCAGCTTGGCGCCACGGTGATTGATATGGGCGGCGGCACCACAAGCCTTGCCATCTTCAGCGAAGGGCATCTGGTGCATACCGCGCAAATTCCCGTCGGTGGTGGTCAGGTGACGAATGATCTCGCGACCATCCTGTCCACACCGGTTGCGCATGCGGAACGGATGAAGACGTTGCATGGTGCGGTGCATGGCGGTGCGGATGATGAACGCGAATACCTGCCCGTGCCGCTTTTGGGTGAAGATGAACATCACATCGCGCGCATTCCACGCGCTATGGTGGTGGGCATCATCAGGCCGCGGCTGGAAGAAACCTTCGAAATGCTTAAGGACAAGCTGGATCAAAGTGGGCTTGGCAAGGAAGGCGGCGCACGCGTGGTGCTGACCGGCGGTGCATCGCAGCTTGTTGGCGTGCGTGAAATGGCCGCGCGCATTCTGGACCGCCAGGTACGCCTTGGCCGCCCGCAAGCTTTGCGCGGCCTTGCCGAAGCAGCCTCTGGCCCCGCTTTTGCCGGTGCGGTCGGGCTTCTGATGTGGGGCGCCGGTGAAGGCCGCCCCGTTCCGGATGTCGCGCCAGGCCTCGTGAAGGCCGGTGGCGCGTTTCGCCGTTTGATTGATTGGCTGAAGGATCGCGTGTGATGCGCGCACCTTTCGCCACCCCTGCCAACCCAAGCTGCCCATCAATGCCTGAGGAGGAAAATCAATGACCCTGAACCTGACTATTCCGCAGAATCAACATACTGATTTCACGCCGCGGATTACGGTGGTGGGTGTTGGTGGTGGTGGCACTAATGCCGTCAACAATATGATTTCCATGGGCCTTGATGGCGTGGAATTCCTGGTGGCGAATACGGATGCGCAATCGCTGATCCATTCCCGCGCAGACCGCCGCGTGCAGCTTGGCCCGCACCTTACGCAAGGCCTTGGCGCCGGCGCGAAGCCTGAAATTGGTCGCGCTGCGGCAGAAGAAGCGACCGAGGAATTGGCCCGCCATATTGAAGGCGTGCACATGATTTTCATTACCGCCGGCATGGGTGGCGGTACCGGTACTGGGGCGGCGCCGGTGATTGCGCACATGGCGCGCGAACGTGGCATCCTCACGGTTGGCGTGGTGACCAAGCCCTTTGATTTTGAAGGGCCAAAGCGGCGCAAATCCGCCGATCAGGGGATCGAGGAATTGCAGCAATTCGTGGATACGCTGATCATCATCCCGAACCAGAATCTCTTCCGCCTGGCCAATGAACGCACCACCTTCCAGGAAGCTTTCAAGATGGCCGATAATGTGCTTTACATGGGCGTGCGTGGTGTCACGGATTTGATGGTCAATCCTGGCATGGTCAATCTGGATTTTGCCGATATCCGCACCGTGATGGCGGAAATGGGCAAGGCCATGATGGGTACTGGTGAGGCCGAAGGCGAAGACCGCGCCCGCCGCGCGGCGGAATCCGCAATCAGCAATCCGCTGCTAGAAGATATCTCCATGCGCGGCGCGAAGGGTGTGCTGATCAATATCACCGGCGGCTATGACATGACGCTGTTTGAAGTGGATGGCGCGGCCAATCGCATCCGCGAGGAAGTGGACGAGGATGCGAATATCATCTTCGGCACCTCGGTTGACGAATCCATGAATGGTCGCGTGCGTGTTTCCGTGGTGGCAACCGGTATTGATGCAGCCCAGTTCAGAGAAGCAGAAAAGCCGAAGCTGGTGGCGATGGGTGGCGGTGTGGCCCAGCCGGTGAATGCTGTCGCGAACCAGACGATTGGTGCGGCACCAGCCGGCGGGCCAGGTTTGCCCTTCATGCGACGCGCAGCGCAGGCCGCGCCGGCCATGCGCCCGGCCATTGTGGAAGCAGCGCCGGTCTTTGAGCCGGAACCGGCGCCAGTTGCGGAAGCGCCAGTCATGTTGGCGCCAGCGCCTACGCCTATGCCAGAGGCACCACAGCTTCGTGTGCCGGTCAGCGAAACGGTTGAACCGCAAGTGGCACCAGGTGCGCCGCGCTCTGCGGGGCTACGCGGGCTTTTCAGTAAGGTCACGGGCATGGGCGGCATGATGAAGCGCAGCCTGCCGCCGCAAGCTGAACCGCAGCCATTTGTGCAGGAAGCGCCTCAAGCACCACGCATGGAACCGATGGCAGCACCGGCCCCGCGTCTGGATGCAGCTCGCCCAACGCAGCAGGATGAAATGAGCCTGGAAATCCCAGCATTCCTGCGCCGGCAGCGGAGCTGACCAACGCTTCAACGCCGGATGCACTCAAGGGAAAACTGTTGTGCGCCCCATGAGCACAGGGCGCGCCGAGAGGCTGCATGTGCTCATGATCACTCGGCGTTGTCGTAAATCAGGACGGGATTGATGGTTTCGGATGGGCGCGGTCCCCCGCGGATGGGCGGCACAGCCACTTCCGGGCCGCGTACGATGAAAGACGTCAGAAGCTGATCAATGCCGTCGCGTATCCTGCGCCAATCGGCCAATTGGCGACGCTCCAGCGAGGTCTGCACCACAAGGCCGCGAAAGACGCGGTACCATTCACAGCTTGTCGGCTGAAAAGGTGCTTCCGTTGGCTGCAGATCAAAACGCGGGCTCGCATTGCAATCAAATAATTCCGGCCATTCCTCACCGGTTTCCGGATTCCGGGCCAATTCAACTGGCTTGAAGACATCGCGGGGAAACAAGCGGGTCTCTTTCGGGCCTCTGCGCCCCGGGAAATAAATCAACCCATCGGGTGGCGGCGGGCTATTGGGGCCATCCAGATGGATACTCGTATCCTTGATTTGCACACAGTCAAAGGTATGGCGGTCTTTCAGGATGCCGCTGACCCGCTCGGCTAAACTAAAGTTCCAGGCGACACTGACGCGCACACACTTGGCTCTCCGCCAATAGCGTTCCGGTGGCAGGCCAATCAGCCGGATCGGCTTCAGGTCATCAACGCGCAGGCCAAGATCGAGGAACCCATCACCATCACGGATGTGCAAATGCGCGCGCGGGATGCGAAAGACGATGCCCCGCACCTCGGTCTCCATCGCTGTCCAGCGACGTTCCTGGGCCAGGGGCGCTTGGCTTGGCCAAAGCATGAAGGCCAACAGGAATGGCAGCAGGCTGCGCCGCAAACAGCAACGGGCGCGCGCCGCAGCGGATGGTTCTTGAATGGTGGATGTTCGAATAATCTGCATCGCCTTATCCCGCCAGCAGCGCCCGCAAGGCCAACATCGCCACCAGCCCAACCACCAGCGCCGGCAGCAGATTGCGCCCGAAGGTCAGGCACACCATCACCCCCACGCCAAGCCCGCATAGCCGCGCCGCCAAAGGCACATTGGCCAAAGCCCCGGTTGGCGCAGTGATCGCCAGCGTGACAAAGGCGGCGAGTGTCGCCTGCGCAATCGCGGTGGCCCAGGCAATCACGGGATGATCCCCGCCAAACCCGCCCGCCAGCCAAACGCCCGTACTCCTCAGCAACAAGCAGGCGATTGCGGTAAGTGCCAGCGCGATATCAGCGGCCTCCACGCGCGCGCCCCCACAGGAAAGCGATGGTCCCGCCAATAATCCCCGCTGCCAAAAGCCCCATCGAGGATGGCGAGATGAAGGTCAGCCCCGCCGCCGCCGAGCCACAAAAAATGGCGCGGCGCGGCCCTGGCTTATTCACATCAGCCGCCAGCAGCAGCGCGTAATAGAGCGGATTGACAAACAACAGCGCCGCACGCGCGTGATCATCCAGCATGCCCGCGACAAAGAACCCTGCAAGCGCGGCCAGCCCCGCCACCACCCAGCTTGTCAGCCCAAAGCCCAAAAACCAGGAAAGCCTGACCGAGGCTGCGATTTCGGGAAAGGCGCGCATCGCTGCCGCCCAGGGTGTCACGGCGATGAAGGGAATGGCCGGGATCAGGCGCTTGCGTTCCGCCACGCCGAATAAGGGCGTGATGGCAATCGCCATGGGCAGGAAACGCGCATTCACCGCAATAGCACCCATTACCGCAGGCGCGATGCCGCCGACAAAACCCGTGCTTGCTGCCTGCACCAAAACCAATTGCCCGGGCATCCCATAAATCGCCCAGCACGCCACCAAGGCCCAGCCTGGCGAAAGCCCCGCTTCGCGCACTGCGGCCCCAAAGGCGAGGAAGGTGGCCGCCATGGCGACCCCTGCCGCCCCCACCGCATCACGCGCGCCAAATAGCGCCGCGCCACGGGCGGAGGTGACGCTACTCATCCCTGCGCGGATGCGTAACGACGTAGGGCAAAGCAGCTTTCATGCGCTAAAGCTTCACCACACCCGCACCAATCAAGCCCGCCAGCCGCGCCGCAACGGCGGATGCCGCATTGGCATCGAGCCCCAGCAGGCGATGAATGCCGGCGGCAAGTTCGGCTTCGGTCGTGGCAGGGCGCAACGCCAAAAGTTTTTCGGCGGCAGCAGCGATTTCGCGCGGCGCTACGGCAGCGGCGCGGCGCAAATGGGCGCTGGCCGCGCGGCGGTCCCTCGGCGCAATCACAGCACCTTCGGTCAGCAGAAAACCCTGTTCGTCCTTCACGCCATGCAATTGCCGCGCAAGCGCCAGCGCCTGGCGCAGCGCATCGCGCGCGGGCGCGGGCAGCGCTTCCAGCCCCCATAATATTCGCACGCGCTCGCCAAGGCTTTCAGTTGTGATGGGTGCTTCAACCTCGATGATTTCTGCCAAAAGCCCCGCGAGTGTCGCGAAGGGCGCATCAGCAATCGCGGTATCTTTCGGTACTGCCGGCGCGGCTTCGCGGTAAGCTTTGGCCAAACCGGTTTCCGGCATGGGTGCTGTGCTTTCAACAGAGCTCGCGGCAGGGGCAGCGCCAAGCAGCGCGGCGATACGCGCCGCTTCAGCCTCTGGCCTGCCATACCAGGAAAGCGACCAGGCCCGCGCGAGCTTCCAGCCCATGGCTTGCAGCGCGCTGTCGCGGCCCCTTTCGCGATCACGCGCGCAACGCAGCGCCGCCCAATCGCCGGCATCGGCTTCAATACCCAGCACGTAATTGCCGGAATCGCGCGCTGCCACATCCAAAAACAGCCCCGCCATGCCAACACGCGGCACGGCTTCCTTGCCGGCGGCTTCTATCGCCTTGCCAATCGCGACAGCCAAGGGCGCGGCTTGGGTTTTGGGCGCAGTCGCGCGTGCTCCATCCCCCGCAGCGGCAAAGGCAAGGAAGGTTTTGAGTGTCGCAACGCCGCGCCCAGAAGCACGCGCTAAATCAATGTCATCCGCGCCGATCGAGGAAAACAGCACGCAGCGCTTCTTCGCGCGCGTGATCAGCACATTTAACCGGCGTTCACCGCCATCGGCAGAAAGTGGGCCGAAGCGCATGGCAAGCTTACCATCAGCACCGCGCCCATAGCCCACCGAAATCATGATCGAGTCGCGTTCATCCCCTTGCACGTTTTCCAGGTTCTTCACAAAAAAGGGTTCATAAGGATGGGACGTGAAAAACGCCTCGGTATCGGGATTTTCACGCCGTGCGGCTTCCACCGCGTTCAGGATGGCGTCACGCTGGCGGATGGAAAACGCTGCGACCCCCAAGGTATCGCCGGGCGTTTCGCGCGCATGGGCCATCACGGCTTCCGCTATAACGCGGGCTTCTTCCGCATTGGTGCCGGTGCCGCCGGTGTCAAACCGCCCTTCAACGCGCCGCAGAGAAAGCCCCAGCGCAGCAGATCGCGCTCGGGGCGATGGCAGGATGAAAAGCCGATTGTCGTAAAATTCCGCATTCGATGTCGCGATCAGGCTTTCATGCCGGCTGCGATAATGCCAACGCAGCATGGCGGAGGGCAGGCCGCACGCATTGCAAAGCCCCAAAATGCTCTCGACATCGCGCGCTGCAACAATATCAGACGCATCCTCAACGGCTTCGTCGCCTTCCTCGCCCGTCATGCGCTGGAAGAAGCGCGTGGGCGGCATTTGCTTGTCATCGCCCACCACCACCACCTGCCGGCAGCGCGCAATGGCGCCTAAGGCATCCACCGGTTCCACCTGGCTTGCTTCGTCAATCACCAGCAGGTCAAACGAAATTCCGGGCTTTAGCCCATGCGGGGGGGCGAGGAATTGCGCCACCGAAAGCGGGCTCATCATGAAAATCGGTTTGGCCTGTTGTACCGCCTGAGAAGCACGCAGCAGTAATTCGCGCACCGGCAAATGACCGCGCTTTTTCTCCATCTCACCACGCAATACGGCCATTCCAGGCGCTCCATCGCGCACTTCCTTCACGCGCAGCGCATGGGCGTAAGCCGCTTCCGCGCGCGTCAGCGTAATGCGTGCGCGATCGGCTTCGCGGAAACTCTCAACCAGCCGATCCGCGGCCGCGCCATCAAACGCCGCCAACTCCGGATGCTCCGCCATCGCGATGCGGAGCAAGCCTTCATGCAGCGCGAAGGAAAAAACATCCTCGGCCGCTTCAGGCGCCACGCGGCCATCGGCCAGGCGTTCCAGCAAAGGCTCCAGCCCCGCAGCCGAGGCGGCGGCACGGCGCCAACCAAGCCAGGCGTCCAAAGCTTCCGGCGCCGCCGCCCAATCGCCAAGCCTTGCAGCAAGGAAAGTGAAGGAGGGCTCATCACTGCCGAAGCCGATACGCGCATCAAGCTTTGTCGCCTGCTGCATTTCCTGAAAGGCATGCAAGGCCGCTTGCAGCGGCGCAGCATCGGCGGGCATGGCACCCTGCACGAGTGCGGTCAGCGCCGCCGCGCCATGAGTTTTGCGCCAGGCGAGCAAGCCAGCGAGTGGCGCGGGATCACTCGCCTCCCCTTGCCAGAGCGCCCCAAAAACCGCGCGGCCCAAAGCATCACCCTGGCGCAAGGCGTTGCGTGCAGCCTGCCCTGCCACCGCAGCATCCAGCGCCGGCAGCGGGTTTTCCGCATCGCGCGCAATGCGCGCCGCAAGCGTTTTGGCATCACGCCGCGCGCCGGACAAAAAGCCGAAAACACCGCCGGCTTCGGCGAGTGTGGCGCGCGCTTCCGCAATACCCGCCAGATCCAAGGCACCCGGCAAAAGCTGTGGATCCGCCTTGGATTTTCGCACATCACCAACTGCGCGTACCAGGGCTTCCAATGGCGCCAAATCGCCCGCCCAGGCTTCGTGCTTCAGCGCCGTTGCATCATGCGCAGGTGCCGCCGCCAGGGCGGGGTTCAAGGCAAGCACCCCTTCCGCTGCCTTCGGCCCGGCCTCCGCCCCCAGCGCTGCCCCCGCCGCGGCAAAGGCACGTATCCAAGCGGGCAGCCGCCCCAAAAGCCGGTCCGCATCGGCGGGACCGATATCGGCCATGACGCCGCGCCAGGGGCTTTGTGCGCCGCCATTCGCGGCATAGCCCGCCAGCAGCTTGATCGCATCACGCCGCACTTCAATCGCCGCCGCATGCCATTCCGTTACAGTCACGGAAAAATCCGGCGCCGCCACACCGCGTTGGCGCAAGCCAACCAGCGCGCCGATCACCTGATGCAGCGCCATGCCCGACGCGCCCACATTGCCGCGCATCGCCGCCGCATGGCGATTGATCCGCCCGCGCAGCGACCCAAGGCGACGGACAACTGCCTCACGATCAGGCTTGGGTGGCATGGGCAAGGAAAGCGTCGCGCGCAATTCATCCAACACCGCACGCTTGGATTGCTTTTCAGAGTGCAATTCCAGGCAAGCGGCACCAAGGCCAATACTCTCCAGCCGGCGCTTCACCACTTCCAGCGCGGCGAGTTTTTCAGCGACGAACAAAACACTTCGCCCATCCAGCATGGCTTGGGCTATGATATTGGTGATGGTCTGGCTTTTGCCGGTGCCAGGCGGGCCTTGAATGACAACATGCCCACCGCGCCGGACAGCTTCCGCCGCAAGCGCCTGGCTGCCATCCACATCCATCACATGATCCAGCCGCTCCACCGGAATTTCCACATCCACATCGGCGTCATCGGCAAAAACTGACGGGATCGAAAGTGCTTCTCCAGCCACCAGCGCGCGCACCATGGGGTGATCAGCAAGGCCTGGATTTTCCTCAGGTCCAAGGTCTCGCCACATCAGAAATTTGGCGAAGGAGAATATCCCAATCGCCAGCGCATCCGTATGCACGCGCCAATGCGCGCGCCCCGCCACCAGCGCTGCGACGGCTTCCGCCCAGGCGGTTGGCGTATAGGCATCCGCGTCGAAATCCGGCAGCGCTGCCTTGAAATTCACCTTGAGCAATTCGCGGAGCGATAGATTCTCCGCAATATCACCCACCGTGCCACGCAGCTTGAAATCCTGCGAAACCCCTTCGCGTTCCAAGGCCACAGGCAGCAGCGCAAGCGGCGCACGGCGTTCGGTCTCGGGCGTTGCAGGATCGCGCCAGCTCAGCGCGCCAAGCGCCAGGTAAAGCGTGGGCACGCCGGTTTCTTCGCGCGCCGTGCGCGCATCCTGCATGATATCGCGCAGCCGGCGCACCAAATCAGAAGGCGGCAATTGTACGCGCAGCTTGTCATCGCGCTGATAGTCTTCCCGCGCGGCGTCAGCCTTCGCAGTGCCAACACCTTCTGCCTTCACCTTCACGCTCCGCGCGCGGCGCGGCTTGCCGGGGGGTGCTTCTGCTGGCACGGCTTCGGGCGTGGCGGCAGAAGCTTCAAAGCCAAAGGCGCGGCCCGCCTGCAGCGCGCCGAGCACGAAATCCGCATCCTCATCATCAATAATCATGACGCCACGGGAAGCGCCCGGCTTCGGCAGGGATAGCAGGCGGTTGCGCGTGGAAAGATCAAGCAGGCCCCGGCGGGCTTCTTGCAAGGCGGTGCGCAGATCCTTCATGGGATTATTTTTTCCGGAAGACGAAAGTGACCAGCAGCACCAGGCCGACCAGCGCCAGAATGGCCATCATGCCCTGCACAACCTCAAAATTCGGGGGAGCAGGGTTGATGAAAATGGACGCGGCCTTGGCACCCAGCATCATCAGGGTTTGCAGAATCCATTCCATTGAAGCGCCCTATCCGGTCGTTGCGCGGGGCGGCCATCCCCAAAGGCAGTCTTGCACATCCCTAGGCGCAGTCGAAGGGTGATTTTCAGGCCGGCGGCGGCCCTGGCAAAAGCCGGTTTTCAAGGCTCAAGGTGCGTTCCAGCAATGTCTTGAGCGGTGCAATCAATTCCGCCACCTGCTGTTCGCGCAAAAGGTCTATCTTTTCGTGCAGCAGGCTGATTTCAGCCTCGGCCCGGATATTCACCTGATAATCCGCGATTGATTCTGAGGCGATCTATATCCGCCTGACGGTTCAGGCTCATCATAATGATGGGCGCGGTATAGACCGCCTGGAAGGACAGCATCAGGTACAAAAGGATGAAAGGATAAAGGTTTCAGGCACCGCCGCCCAGCGTGATATTGGCCGCAAGCCAGGCGAGCAAAAGCCCTGATTGGATTAGGATGACGGGCCAGGAACCGACAATGGCCGTTGCCAGGTCAGACAATCTTTCGCCAAGGGTCAATTGGGGGGCTGGCTCATCCACGCGGCGCCTTTCGCGCGCGCGGGTCAACGTGGACCCTAAATGGCTGTGGCGGCGGTGATTGGGCGCTTCGGGATGGCGGGCCATGCGGCATTCCCCTCCGGAAAGTACGAAGCCCGCACCAGCCCGCGCCGTTGGAACATGCGAGAAATCAACCCCGCCCGTAAGTATCCTCAAAACGGACGATATCATCCTCACCGAGGTAAGACCCGGATTGCACCTCAATCAGGGTCAGCGGGATCTTGCCGGGGTTTTCCATGCGATGGATACAGCCAAGCGGCAGATAGACGCTTTCATTCTCCCGCAGCATGATTTCCTCACCATCGCGGCGCACAATGGCGGTGCCGGAAACCACCACCCAATGCTCGGCGCGGTGGAAGTGCTTTTGCAGGGAAAGCTTGGCGCCGGGGCGAACCTCGATCTTTTTCACTTGGAAGCGGTCGCCCATGATCAGGCCTTCATAATGGCCCCAGGGACGATAGACACGGCGATGTTCGGTCGCTTCCTTGGCGCCGCGCGCCTTCAGCCGGTCCACCAGCTGTTTCACATCCTGCGCATGGTCGCGATGCATCGCGAGCACAGCATCATCCGTCACCACCACCACGGCATCTTGCAATCCGATCACACCAGTCAGGATGCTTTCACTGCGGACATAGCAATTCTTCGCATCCACCAATTCCACCGGACCATGCGTTGCATTGCCGGCGGCGTCTTTCGGCTGAATGTCCCAAAGTGCAGCCCAGGACCCTATATCGGCCCAGCCAATCGCAGCCGGCACAACAGCAGCCTTTTGCGTACGTTCCATCACCGCGTAATCAATACTGATGGCGGGTGTGGCAGCGAAGGCGCCAGCTTCAAGCCGAATGAAATCGCCATCGCGCGCGGCACCGGCAATGGCGGCACGCACCCCCTTCAGCACTTCCGGCGCATGCGCCTCTAGTTCCGCCAGCATGTTCGCGGCGGTCGCGACAAGCATGCCGGAATTCCATAAATGCCGGCCGGCCTTCAGAAATTTCGCCGCGTGCGCCGCATCGGGCTTTTCCACAAAGCGCGCAATGCACTTGACGCCTTCGCTGCCGGGCAGGGCATCGCCGGTTTCGATATAGCCGTAGCCGGTCTCGGGCGCGGTGGGCTGCATGCCGAAGGTGACGATCGCTCCCGCCTGTGCTGCCGCGGCAGCCTTGGCAAGAGCCGCTTGTAGCGCCGCCACATCGCCAATCGCCGCATCGGCGGCCATGAACCACAATACCGCGCCGGGAGCGGTTTCCTCGGCCAGCAATGCCGCCGCCGCGATGGCGGGGGCGCTATTGCGGCCAACCGGTTCGAGTACGATTGATGCGCCCTTGTCGCGCAATTGCTCGGCCACCAGAAAGCGATGCGCTTCATTGCAGACAATCATCGGCGGCAGGAAGCCAGCGCCCGCACCCCGCGCGGCGGTTTCCGCCAGCATGGTTTTATCTGAAGCCAGCGGCCAGAATTGCTTCGGGCAGCTTTCGCGCGACAGTGGCCAAAGCCGCGTGCCGGTGCCGCCGGACAGGATTACGGGCAGGATCGGGGGGGTATTAGCGTTCATGAGCAATGATGACTCCGAATTCTGCGGCGCTTAGGGGCAAATCGAGGCAAAGCCAAGGCAAAGCGGGGCCGGGCGTTTCGCTTCGCGGGCTTCCGGTATAGGGTCCCCCCGCCCCCATTACGCCTGAAAGTCGCCCGGCCTTGGATCAGCCTACCCTACCCGCCATCCCGGAAGGCTTCGTGCCGCGCCCTGCCGGGGGGCCGTTTCTGGAGCCCATCGGCCCCATCATGATCCGGCGCGACCACGGGCCGCTCGCCTTCGGCCTGCGCATTGAAAAGCGGCACTGCAACAGCAAGGACATGGCCCATGGAGGCATGTTGGCGACCTTCGCCGACCTCGCACTTGGGATCGGCGGCTTCAACCTGGCTGGCGTGACGGGGTTCTTCACGACCATCAGTCTGAATTCGGATTACCTGGCCCCAGCCCTGCTTGGCACTTGGCTGCAATGTGAGCCGGTTCTGCTACGCCGCACCCGTACGCTCGTGTTTGCCCAAGGGGTCTGCACCGCCGATGGCAAGCCGGTCTTGCGCGCCAGTGGCGTTTTCGCCTTGCCGCGGGACGCCGCGACAGGCGCGTGATCTACCCGTTTACACCACCGGGCTTTTTCCGCCATCCACATTGATGGCGGTGCCGCTGATATAGCCGCCCTGGTCGCTCGCCAGCAGCAATGCCAGGGAAGCGAATTCCTCGGCCTTGCCGATGCGCCCAATCGGCACGCCCTTACCCTGTTCGGCCTTCCAATCCTCCCAGGTGATGTTGCGCTTTTCGGCGGCGTGGCGGCGCACCCATTGATCGCTTTCGATAATGCCGACCAGCATGGCATTCACCAGCACATTATGCGGCGCGAATTCATTCGCCATCGCCTTGGTGAGCGCCATGCCCGCCGCGCGCGATACTGAGGTGGGTGTTGAGCCACCCGGCGGTGCCTTGGCGCCGATATTGAGCACATTGATGATGCGGCCCCATTTGCGCTCCCGCATGCCGGGCAGGGCCAGCCGTGAAAGCCGGATGGCCGCGAAGAGCTTGAGGTCAAGATCATCCTGCCAAAGCGCGTCTGACACCTCCAGAAAGCCGCCGCGCTGGGATGTGCCGGCATTATTGATGAGGATATCCACCTGACCGAGGCCCTTCACGGCGGCAGCATGGGCGGCTTCGCAGCCTTCTGCCGTGCGAATATCGGCGGCGATGGCGGCGAATTTGGCGGCGGGTGCGGCGGCGCGGATTTCCGCTTCAGCCTTGGCCAGGCTTTCCGCCCCGCGCGCCACAATCGCGACATGCCCGCCCGATTCAGCAAATATTTTCGCCATGGCAAGGCCCAAGCCCTTGGACCCGCCGGTAATGAGCGCAGCGCGCCCGCTCAAGGTGATGTTCATGGATTACTCCCCCCAATGATGGGGGCGATCCTGCCGGAAGTGGGGCGGGACGCAAGCGGTGGGGATTTTAGCCCCTGCAATGCGCGCCATGCCAGGCGATGATGGGCGCAAGGCTGGCCCCGGCCCAGGGTTGCCACATCATGCAATGCGGCATGTCGCGCAGCATCTGATAATCAAGCCCAAGAAATTCCGCGATCGCGAGGTCCTGCCCAGGCGGGTGGCGCACGGCATCATCCTGCCCAGCCTCAATCACCAGCCCTGGCATGCCGCGCAGATTTTCGCGCGCGATGGGGATGCGGAGCTGGTAGCGGTCATTCAAGACGCGCGGTGATTCCGCCGATAGCGCGGCGCGGTAGGCGGCGATGTCGGCGATATCCTGATCCCCGAAATAACGCGCGTGGATGGCAGCGATATCGGGCGGCGGCAGCATGGCGCCTTCGGCGACTGGCGGCACGGGGGCCGCGCCCGGCAGATTGCCGGGTGGCGATGGCGCCACCAGCAAAAACCCTGCTGCATCACCCAGCATTTCGGCAGCGCGCATCGCCACCAGCGCGCCGAGCGAATGCCCGAGCAGCACCACAGGTTGCGCCAAGGCGCGCGCAGCCTGCACGGCATCTTCCGCATATTCGGCAATGCCCGTTGTGACATCGGCCAATGCGGCAAAGCTACCCTTGCCGCGCGGTTCAAGCGCTGCGACGGCAATGCCAGCACGGCCCAGCAGCGCAAGCCAAGGCCCGAAACAAAAGGCGCTATGATAGCCGCCTGGAATACACAGAATGATCGGGCCTTGCCCCGCCTGCGCATAAACCGCCGCGCGCGGCAGCGCGATGCGCTGCAAGCCTGGCAAAGGCCACACCATCATTCCGGTTCAATGCCCGCGATGCGCACCCATTCCTGCCAGCGCGCGCGATCCGCCACCAGGAAACGCTCCATCTCCTCGGCACCGCGGAAGCCTGGTGAAAGGCCCTGGCGCGTGAGGGCTTCCGCCACGGCGGGGTCTTCCACACCCTGGCGCAGCAGAGTCTGCATGCGTTCCAGCACGGGGCGCGGGGTGCGCGCTGGTGCCGTCAGGCCAAACCAGCCTTCCACCACGAAATCCGGCAGCGCTTCAGACACCAAAGGCAAATCGGGATATTGCGGCATGCGGCGCGCGGCGGAAACGCCAATCGGCACCACGCGGCCCGATTGCAGTGCAGGGGCGGCGGAAAGACTATCAAGGAAGGCGAATTGAAGCTGCCCGCTGATCAAATCCGGCACGATTTGCGTAATGTTGCGATAGGCCGCGCCGGTCATGTCCAAATTGGCGCGCGCCTTGAGTAGTGCCGCCGGCACCTGCGAAGAAGAGGAGTAATAGCCAAAAAACACGCGCCCCGGATTGGCGCGCGCATGGGCGATCAGCGCGGGGATGGATTTGAACGGCGCATCAGCGGCAACCACCGCAATGGTCGCGAAGCTGCCCATCATGCCGATATGGCCGAAATCCTGCACTGGATGATAGGGCAGGCGGCGATAGAGAAATTGATTGGCAGAATGGGTGGAATTGGTGGCGATCAGAAAGCTGTAGCCATCCGGCGCGGCTTGCTTGGCGGCCTCGGTCCCCGTGATGCCGCCAGCGCCGGGACGATTATCCACCACGACGGGTTGGCGCAGATGCGGTTCCAGAAAACGCCCAAGCGTGCGCCCGATGAAATCCGCAGCACCCCCGGCCGCTGAGGGGATGATAATGCGAATGGGCCGGCTGGGCCATTCCGCCTGCGCCCGGGCAGCCCGCGGCATGAGGCCGGCAAGCACAGGGGCGGCGAGCAGCGCGCGGCGGCAAAGGGATGGGAGCATGGGCGTTGCCTTAGTTGGTTTTATGCGCCGCCAGCATGGCAGGGCAGGGCGGGGGTGGGCAACGTGTCTTAGCTCCCCAAAGTTGAGCCACTATTGTTGTGTCATAGGGGAGGGTGTTGGATGGCTTGGAAGCGCTATTCGGATGAGGATTGTCTGAAGATTTTACGTCAGGTTGAGCTTGATTTGGCTGGCGGTGCGGATGTGACGAAGGCTTGCCGGACGGCTGGGATCAGTGACGCGACCTATTATATCTGGCGCAAGAAGTTTGGTGGGATGGCGAAGGGGCAGTTGGCAGAACTTAAGGCGCTTGGGAAGGAGAACCAACGGCTCAAGAAGATCGTTGCGGCTTTGGAGCTTGATAAGCTGATCCTGAAGGAAAGCCT
>Ga0194129_10000387_pt1 | contig 86810 bp, 81 predicted proteins | sample TA2KigCa35mmetaG_FD_150862 | JGI IMG/M metagenome (GOLD analysis project Ga0194129, IMG submission 150862) | Freshwater microbial communities from Lake Tanganyika, Tanzania - TA2015038 Kigoma Deep Cast 35m | ecosystem: Environmental > Aquatic > Freshwater > Lake | place: Tanzania: Lake... | reverse complement strand
AAGCATACGTTGACCGACTGCAACGGCAAATTTTTCAGTGACCGTGCGTCCATTATAAATATCGGAAGGCTCTATTTCACAAATACCCACCAGATCAGCCCCAAATTCGATGGCTTTTTTCTTCAATAAAGTTGCTGCATCTATGGGCATCATTGATACGCAGGATTCGGCAATTACACCATCAAAACGCTTGTACTGATCATCATATATCTTCCGAATGAACTCATTTACCTCATCAATACTTATGCTGCGTCCTCCTACCGCCTCATACCAATTTTCCCAATTAAATGAATTAACCTGCATCCACTATTTTATCTTATTTCAAAGATATTGTTAGTTTCTATTATTCTTAAAATACTTTCATTATTTTGAATCTTTTTTCATTTTATATGACTGATATCACACACAGATGTTGTTAACAATAAAAATAATTTACTATATTTGCATATGTTCTTATGAAAAAAATTCCATATTTTATTGATTTAAAAGGCATTAATAAACAAAACTTTAACCAAACAAAAAAGCATTGTTAATTACTATCTAAACTTGTATCATGGTACTTACTATGCACCGTAAATAAAAAAATAATGAAATCAAGTAACAAGCCTACACTTTCCGAGAAGATTAGGTCTATCCGTGCAACCCGCGGATTCAGTCAGGAGTATATTGCCAAGAAATTACACATCACACAACAATCCTATTCCCTGTGTGAAAAAATGCCGGAAAAAATGACAGTAGACCGCATGCGGAAAGTATGTACAATACTGGATATTAAGTTGTGTGATTTGCTATACGATTATCAGTAAAATATTAATTTACTTTTTTTGTTTAGCTTGAAGGATGCTGTATTCATCAGCATCCTTCAAAAAAGGAAATTCATTTCTTGTTTTTTGAATTTCTGTTTTCTCTATTACATATTCAAAACATTTTTCTGTTTCGGTATCATTATTTGAAGAAATACCCAAGGGATTAAAAAGATGAGTGGCACCGTTGTGCCTTTTATTATTTCCATCTGCTCCTACCCTGTTTACGCCCAGCACATAACACTGATTTTCAATTGCCCTGGCCGGCAATAATGCATTCCATGCATTGATTCTAACAGCGGGCCAGTTGGCACAAAAGATCATCAAATCTGCTTCTTCCCTGTTTCTGCACCATACCGGAAAACGCAAATCATAACATACCAGCGGCTTTATCTTCCAGCCACGGTATTCAAATATAATTTGCGTTTCACCGGCTGTATAGTGCTTATCCTCGCCGGCATAACTGAAAAGGTGCCGCTTATCATAGGTAGCAACTACAAATCCATTGAAACAAGCCACAAAACGGTTGTAATATTTCCCGGCATCTTCAACAGCCACGGTACCGCAAATCATTTTATCCGCACTTTTTTCTTTCATCCATGTAATGATTTCTCCGTCCATGGTCTGGGCAATTTTTTCAGGTTGCATGCTAAATCCTGTGGCAAACATCTCAGGTAAAACTACCAGTTCTCCTGCCTTGGCAGTATCCAGTATTTCAGATAACTTCTCAATGTTACCCACCGGATTTTCCCAAAGAATATCCATTTGAATGGCACGTATGATCAAAGTCTGCATAATATTTCAGCTGCTTTCGTTAAAGTTTCCTCGTTTTTGGCAAAACAAAATCTTAATACCTTGTTGTCTGTTTTATCGTGGTAAAAAACACTTACGGGTACACCCGCAATTTTGCTTTTTTTGGTGAGTTTCACGGCCAGTTCATAGTCTTGCTGCTGACTTATTGCATCATAACCCAGTAATTGAAAATAAGATCCTGAACAGGGCAAAACTTTAAACCGTGAGTCCTTTATCAAATCACGGAAAAAATCGCGCTTTTGCTCATAAAACTTAGGCAAGGCCAGATAGTGTGATTCAACTTCCAGAAAATCAGCAAAAGCATACTGCACAGGTGTACTGGTGCTAAAAGCTACGTATTGGTAAATCTTACGGAACTCAGCCGTCAGTTTTTCCGGAGCAAGCACATAGCCCATTTTCCAACCGGTGTTGTGGTAGGTTTTACCAAAAGAAGAAATAATAAAACTTCGCGAAGCCAAACCCGGAAACATGCACGCACTCTGGTGTTTCAGCCCATCAAATAAAATATGCTCGTATACTTCATCACTAATAACCACAATATCTGTATTTTCCGTTAACCGCTCCAATTCCTGCATATCTGAAGCCGTCAAAACTGTTCCGCATGGATTGTGCGGAGAATTGATCAAAATTGCCCGTGTACGAAAATTAATCAGTTTTTTAATTTCCTGCCAGTTAATCTGATAGGTCGGATACTTTAATTTACTGAAAACAGGCTTGCCGCCATTGAGTGTAATAGCAGGGATATAACTGTCATAGGCAGGCTCGATAACTATAACTTCATCATTCTCTTTCACCACCGCACTAATGGCACAAAACAAAGACAGCGTAGCACCACCCACCACCGTAATTTCCGATTGCCAGTCATATTCTGTTCCGTAACATTTCAGGGTTTTTTCGGCAATCTTTTTGCGCAGTTCAGGAACCCCAGGCATGGGTGCATACTGATTTTTTCCTAGTCGCATATAGTGGTTTACCCTTTCAACCAGTTTTTCAGGGCAATTAAAGTCAGGGAATCCCTGTGCAAGGTTCACAGCCCCATGCTCGTTGGCCAGTGCCGACATAACAGCAAAAATGGTCGTTCCAGTGCCGGGCATTTTCGAGGTCAGATTCAAGGACGTTTCCATCTACACTGCGAAATAACATCCAATTTGTGTGTTTACCACCAGGTCCTTCTTTATATTCCTGTAATCATGTCAATGGAAGATTAAAATCATTATATTTATTTGAACAAATATTATGGTGTACCTTTTTATTTCAAAATTCATCCAATACGACAGAACAAGCAAGCATAGCTAAAGATCCGTGGGGAAATACCAAAGCTGGTTTTAACCTGGAGGGCAGTATCAGCCGCAAGGATTGGGGCCTGACATGGAATGCGCCTTTGGAAGCCGGTGGTTTTCTGGTTTCTGATGAGGTGAAAATCCTCTGCGAAGTGCCGTTGATGAAACAAACTTAATTCTCATTTTTGTTTTTCTGAAGGCGGCTTTAATCTCAATGTCGCCTTTTTTATGTTTTCCCTTCAAAATCTCGTTTCTTTGCTGCATGACTCCGCTTTCTGTGGTCATCATTACCAAAAACGAAGAGAAAAACATTGGCAACTGCATTGATGCCTTGCGTGGTATTGCCGATGAAATTGTAGTGCTGGACAGCTTCTCCACAGACAAAACCGAACAGATTTGCCGCAAAAAAGGGGCGCGTTTTGAACAACACGCATTTGACGGCCACATACAGCAAAAAAACCGTGCCAAAGAGCTGGCCAGCAACGAATGGGTGCTAAGCCTAGATGCCGATGAAAAACCGGATTTCACATTGTTGGAAAATATCAAATCATTGAAAGAAAACGGGTTTCCGGAGAATATTTCGGGATACAGCATGAACCGCCTGAATTTTTACTGCAATAAACCCATCAAATCCTGTGGCTGGTATCCCGACACCAAATTGAGGCTTTGGAAAAAGAATTGCGGTGTCTGGAATGGTGTCAACCCCCATGACCGTTTTGAACTTTATGAAGGTTTTTCTTCGCTGCATTTAGCGGGGGACATCCTACACAACACCTACCCCACTCATGCTGATATGGTAAGACAATCAGACAAATTTGCCCTTATTGCAGCAGCACAATTTTCAGGAAAACCATTGCTGTGGCTGATTTTCAAAATGCTGTTCAGCCCATTATTTAAATATACAAAAAATTACCTGATTAAACAAGGATTTTTGGATGGTAACACCGGATTTCAAATATGCCGGTACCAGGCCATTGAAGTATTTAAAAAATATCGTTTGGCAATTGCGTTAAAATACAGCTAAAATGGACTTGATTTCCAATCACAGCGGACTTTTCCCTGAAGCCGGCACAGACGAAGCCGGACGCGGTTGTTTGGCAGGTCCCGTAGTGGCCGCTGCTGTGATTTTGCCACCGGATTTTCATCATCCATTACTAAACGACAGCAAACAAGTTTCCAAAAAGCACCGCGTTGAACTCAGGCCCGTCATTGAAAATGCTGCCGTCAGCTGGCAGGTTGCCTTTTGCAGTCCTGAAGAAATAGACCAGATTAACATATTGAATGCCAGTATTCTGGCCATGCATAGGGCAATTGAGGGATTAACGGTAACACCCAAGCATATTTTGGTGGACGGAAATCGGTTTAAACCTTTTGGTAAAATCCCGCACACTACCATGGTAAAAGGCGATTCTCGCTATGTTTCCATAGCCGCTGCCAGTATTTTGGCCAAAACACACCGCGATGAACTAATGGAAAAACTGCATATTGAATATCCGGAATACGGCTGGGATAAAAATGCAGGCTACCCAACCGAAAAACACCGTGAAGCCATAGCGGCGCTGGGTGCTACACTCTACCACCGTAAAACCTTTACCCTGCTGAAATCCCAGATTAGTCTTTTTCCATAAATTTACGTTTTAAGTTGGGGTGCTCCGCTTTAATTGCTTTAATTTCGCAGTATCTCAGATGACTGATACCATTCTCATACTTGACTTTGGCTCTCAATATACCCAGTTGATTGCACGACGCGTCCGCGAACTGAATGTATATTGTGAAATTCATCCTTTCAATCATTATCCCCGGCCCAATTCTCATATAAAAGGAATCATTCTTTCCGGTAGCCCAAGCTCTGTGAATGAAACCGATGCACCCGATGTGGATCTCAATGCTCTGCTTGCTCATGCACCTACCCTTGGGGTTTGTTATGGTGCTCAGCTTATGGCCAAGAAAATGGGCGGAGATGTTGGCAAATCAGCCCACCGTGAATATGGACGTGCCATGCTTATACAAACCGGCGAACCCAACCATCTGCTGGAAGGTCTGCAATATGAAAGTCAGGTTTGGATGAGCCACAGCGACAGCATATTAAAAGTACCGGAAGACAGCACCATTATTGGCACTACGGCTTCTATTCCTGTGGCTGCTTTTAAGTTGGGCGCCTATCCACAAGCATATGGAATTCAGTTTCATCCGGAAGTGTACCATAGCTCCGAAGGTTCTGCCTTGCTGTCGAATTTCTTGTTTAACATCTGCGGATGCAGTGGTGACTGGACTCCCGGACATTTTATTGATGAAACGGTCCATAAGATTCGCGAACAGGTTGGTTCCGACACCGTCATTCTTGGCTTAAGCGGCGGTGTAGACAGCTCAGTGGCTGCCCTCCTGCTGCACAAAGCTATTGGCCCCAAATTGCATTGTATTTTCATCAACAACGGATTGCTTCGCAAAAATGAATATGATGATGTGCTGAAGGCTTATGAACAGCTGAACCTCAATATTCACGGTATTGATGTTTCGCAAAGATTTTATAAAGAACTGACCGGCGTCACCGAACCCGAGACAAAACGTAAAATCATTGGCAGGGTGTTTGTTGAGGTATTCCAGGATGAATCAAAAAAGATACAGGATGCCAAATGGCTTGCCCAAGGCACCATTTATCCGGATGTAATAGAAAGTGTTAGCGTGAAGGGTCCAAGTGCCACTATTAAAAGCCACCACAACGTTGGAGGATTGCCAGAATCACTGCATCTGGGCATTGTAGAACCTTTGCGTTCGCTCTTTAAAGATGAAGTACGCCGGGTGGGCAAGGCAATGAACCTGCCTTCAGAGATTTTAAACCGGCATCCTTTCCCTGGTCCAGGACTAGGAATTCGTATCATTGGCCATATCACTGAAGATAAAGTAAAACTGCTGCAGGAAGCCGATTACATTTATCTGGAAAAACTTAAAGAATATGGCTGGTATGAGCAGATTTGGCAGGCCGGAACCATTCTACTGCCCATTCAAAGTGTTGGAGTTATGGGTGATGAACGCACCTATGAGCAGGTTGTAGCACTCAGGGCTGTAAGCAGCACAGATGGCATGACTGCAGACTGGGTTCATATTCCATATGAGGTTCTCGCCGATATCAGCAATAGCATCATTAACAGGGTTAAAGGCATAAACAGGGTTGTTTATGATATTAGTTCCAAACCACCCGCCACCATTGAGTGGGAATGAGAAAGGTATCTATACATATAGCCCTTATTTGTTTGCTGTCATTAACAGCCAATAGTTCTAATGCCCAGCAATACCATAAAAAGACGTATAAAATAGCATTGGTTTTACCTTTCAAATCATCCGGAAACCACACCGTCGTGGGCGAAGCTATGCTGGATTACTATCAGGGGTTTGTTATGGGTGCCAAAAAACTGGAAGAAGAGGGTTTAAAGGCTGATATTGCAGTATTTGACAGTGAAAAAGACAGTTTTGCACTTGAAAACCTGCTTCAAGGCGGCGAGTTAGACAAATTTAATTTGGTTGTGGGGCCTGTTTATCCTAATAAAATGGCACAGGTTGAAAATTATTGCCACAGCAAGGGAATTACCCTTATTTCACCACTAAAATACTACAAACCCGCCAACCCCGGCAATCAGGTGGTGAATTTCTTCACCCCCGACAGCATTCGGGTTCGCGCCACCTTTGAAAAAGCCCTGAAAATCTTTCCTAAACATAGGTTTTATGTAATCTCTGACGGTGGTACCGAATCAAAAAAAGACGCCGGAATAATAAAATACTCAGCTAAAACACCCGGCTTAAATCAAATAAAATTTATTACCCTGGCCAATGGAAGGCTATCAAGTCCAATAAATCGCAGTGACAGTTTTATCATATTCAACACCATTGATAAAATCAGCATTAAACCTGAGTTGGAAAAACTAATTAAAAATAAAAAACAGAGCTGGATTATTGCCCACCATAACTGGCACGGAACTTTTAAAACCATTGTAAACAAAAACGAACCTAGAATTCTTTATCCGGAAGTTTCTGTTAATACACCCGGTGATACAACTTCAATCGAATTTGAAGACCTTTATTACAAGACCTATTTCAGCGATCCCAGCAAATATGCATTTATCGGGTATGATCAGGCAACATTTATTGGTTATGGACTTATGGCTTTTGGTGATTCATTTGTCAGAAGTACATTGAACATGGACTACCGTGGTTATATCAACCATATTTATTTGAAACACTATGAGAATGAAGTATTAAACTATGGTTTGCACTTTATTCGTTTGTCTGAAGGTATAAGGGAGGAAATTGAACCCTGAATCCATTAAAAAACAGATTGCGTATAGCAGCAGAGCTAATTGCCGCATATTCATATAAGCAGCCATTCCATTTATGGCTTCAGGAAATATTCAGACATCACAAGCAATTTGGCAGTAAAGACAGAAAATTCTATCGCGATGTTTTCTATGGATATTGGAGGCTGGGAGGTTTCGGTACAAAACTATCGGCTGAACAACGCCTGTTGGCAGGACTAATTAGGCTCAAAAATGATTCTGTTAATTATTCAGACATTATTCCTGAAGTGTATCCTGGCCTTGGTTCATCCTCTGGTTTTGGTGATATCCAAGAATTTACCGGTGAAGAATGGAATCCCTACAAACCTTTCAATGCCTATCTTTCAGCAAATATAAAGATATCCAAACTCAACAATTGGTTTGGTAAAAAAGCACCTGTCTGGATTAAAATTAATCCCCGTTTCAGGCAGGAACTTTTTATATGGTTGAAAAACAAATCTTTGGATTTTGAAGAATTTGACGGAGGAACATTAAAAATAGCAAATGAGAACCTGGATGAAGCCATTCTGAAGGGTTGGTGCCGTATTCAGGATCTTAGCAGCCAGGAATCACTGAATGATGAAATCCTTTCAGATGCTGAACTTGTTTGGGATGCCTGTTGCGGCGCAGGAGGGAAAGCCCTGCTGGCCTGTGAAATAAATCCGGAGGCAACCCTATACATTTCTGATTCCCGTTCACAGAGTGTACACAATGCATTACAGCGGTTTTCTGCAGAAGGAAAACCCCTACCCTTTTCCGGAACTACCGATTTAACAACCAATACGAAAGCATTGTTGTTTGATGATAAAATCAGCATTACCAAACCGGTATTCGACACTATTATTTGCGATGTGCCTTGCAGTGGCAGCGGTACCTGGAGACGAAATCCGGAAATGATCTCCGGCTTTTCTGCAGATGAACTTAGTATTTACACCAAGCGGCAACGTAAAATAGTTGAAAACGCCTTAATGTTTCTAAAGCCGGGAGGTAAACTTATTTACTTGACCTGTTCAGTTTTCTCTGCTGAAAATGAAGAAAATGTTCATTTTTTTTCAGACCAAAAAGGATTACACGAAATTTCAGAGGAATACTGCGGTGGATACAATAAAGACGCCGACTTTATTTACCGGGCTGTTTTAAGAAAATGATCAAATTGCGTCGTACGCCCATTTGACATAGATACTACCCCATGTAAACCCACCACCGAAAGTGCTAAGAATAATGTTATCGCCCTTCTTAAATTTCTTTTCAAAATCATACATCAGCAAAGGCAAGGTTCCTGCGGTGGTATTGCCATAACGGTCAATATTTACCACTACTTTTTCCTTGTCGAGCCCCATGCGCTCAGCAGTGGCATCTATTATACGAAGGTTTGCCTGATGAGCAACAAGCCAGTTTACCGAATCTGCATTCAATCCATTTCTGTCCATAATGTCGTAGCTAACATCCGCCATATTGGTCACTGCAAATTTGAAAACGGTCTTCCCCTCCTGATAAACATAGTGCTGTCTGTTGGTAACAGTTTCCATAGTTGGAGGATTCATAGAACCGCCTGCAGGCTGAAATAAAAATTCACGGCCACTACCATCCATTTTAAGAATGGAATCGAGTACACCATATCCGTCAGTATTAGGCTCAAGAAGTACGCAGCCGCCACCATCACCGAAGATAATACACGTATTTCGGTCTGTATAATCAATAATGGTGCTCATCTTATCAAAACCGCAAACCAACACTTTCTTTGATCCGCTTTGGATAAAACGGCTGCCTGTTTCCAGCGCATATAAAAATCCTGAACAGGCAGCGGCAATATCAAAACCCCAGGCGTTTTTTGCACCAATCTTATCAGCGATAATATTGGCACATGCCGGGAATATATAATCTCCGGTAATTGTACCCACCAGAATCACATCAATTTCTTCGGGTGAAATGCCCCGCTTTTCCAGCATGGGTAAAATGGCTCTCACAGCCATATCGCTGGTCGCTTTTCCGGGCTCACGAAGAATATGTCGCTCTTTTATTCCGGTGCGTGTGGTAATCCACTCATCAGAAGTGTCCACCAGCTTTTCAAGGTCTTTATTGGTAATAACCGTTTCGGGTACATAACCGCCAACGGCAGTAATTGCTGCTGTTAATCTTTGCATCAGGCAGTAGCTTGGGGATTTAAGTGGGCAGCAACAGCATCCTTGATTTTTTGAATCATACCGCTGTTAACCTCTTCTGCTGCTAGTTCTATCATTTTAACAAAAGTATCGGCCTTGGATATTCCATGTCCTACAATAACCGGAGCATTGACTCCAAGTACGGAACTTCCGCCGTAATGTTTAAAGTTAAATTTATCCAGGTAATCATCCTGAACACCGCGTTTGGCAAGGCGATAATACATGCCTTCACATACCTTAATAATAACATTTCCGGTAAATCCATCGCAAACTATAACATCGCTGTTATCACCAAAAATATCTCTGCCTTCAACATTACCAACAAAGTTTATTCCACCGGTATTTTTTAGCAACGTATGTGTAGCACGGGTAAATAGGCTTCCTTTTTCTTCTTCCTCTCCAATGTTAAGCAATCCTACTTTGGGGTTCTCAACCTTATTAACGGCTACATAAAATACTGAACCCAAAATAGCAAACTGTTGAAGGTGTTCAGGTTTGCAATCTGCATTGGCTCCTACATCAAGCAGTAGGCCTGGATGATTGTTAAGTCTGGGTACAACTGTAGTTAGGCAAGGTCTGTCAATTCCGGGAATAGCCTTAACAGTCATAAGTGAACCAACCAGCATAGCACCGGTATTACCTGCACTCAGGAAAGCATCTATCATTCCTTCGGCCAAATAACGAAAACCAACTGCAATGCTGGAATCCTGTTTAGATGAAAAAGCTTTTACAGGATGCTCCCCCATTTCAATCTGAGTTGGGCAATCAATTATTTCAATCGATGTGAGAATGCCCTCTTGCCTGCAAACGGCTTCTATGGACTTTTTTTCACCAAAAAGAACTACTTGGTAATCGGAATGAATACGACCTGCCTCGATAGCTCCTTTAACAGCCTCGAGAGGGGCGTAATCTCCGCCCATCGCATCCACACCAATTCTCACCATAATTAATCGTTGCGACCCTTCATGACCTTTTGGCCACGATACATACCGGTTTCCAAATTTACCCTATGGTAAAGAGAAACATCGCCGGTAACTGGATCGGCAATCATAGGGCGTACTTCCAATGTGTCATGTGTACGACGTTTGTCCCTACGGGTTTTTGATATTTTTCGCTTAGGATGTGCCATTTTATATTATTATTTCTTTTTAAATAGTTCTTTTAGTTTATCCCAGCGCGGATCAGACTTCTCTTCATCAGCACCGGACAAATCGTTCAGCTTTGCAAGCATTTGAAGGTTGCAGGGCTTTATTACCATGTCATCACAATTGCGCATCATTGGCAAAGACAACAAGGTTGTTTCATAACAATCCTGCGCGAGGTTGATTTTGTAATCCTGCTGCGTGAGAACCACCCAATCATCATGTTCTTGCTTTTCTTCAATTTCAGGAAGCATCTTATACAAAACATGATGACCAGCTTCTACCTTAATAGACAGCGGAACCAAACAACGATCACAACTTACATCAACTTTCCCAACCAATTCAAGGTTGAGGTTCATCAGATGAGAAGACTTTTCCAATATAGCCTTCACTATGATATCAGATGTAAGTACATCCTCGTTTTCAAATACCTCAAAGAACTTTTTTTCAAGCCTGTAATTAAACTCGTGTACGCCGTCTTTCAGCTTCACGAATTCAATATCAAATTCTTCCAGACCTAAAACTGCGTCTTTCAAAACGAACGGCAAAAATACACTTTTTTTAGGAATTAATCAACTTAAATATAAAATCAAAAACAGTATAAAATGAAAAGTCCCGTCTATTGGAAGACGGGACTTTAAATATTAATTTTCTATTTTAAAATTCCCACAAATCATGCTCAAAAATGAACAGGTCATTTTTGATGTTTTCTGCCTCCAGCAGGGTGGCCAAACCGTCTTGCTGAAATTCAGTGCGCTGATTGAGATATTTGTCATCCCAGTCGGTTGTCTTTACAATGTAACTGTCAAACAAACGATATTGATTAAATAAATCATCCCAGCTGATGCGCATAACATCATTGTAACGGTTAAATACTTCAGACTTAGCCAGTGTAGGTCTCAAATCATCCATTTTTATCCAGAACAATGGGAGTTCGTAGGTTTGACCATTAGGGAATTTCTCTTCATACATGGGAGCTATGGCAATAATTCTGGGGCGAAGTTCACCGTGTTTGTAATCAAACAACCAGTCTTCCATAATCTCAAATCTAACAATCTTTTCCCACTTGAAGACATCGTAATACGCTGTATCTACAAGATCTTCATTGTCTTCTGGGTTTCTCCAGTTTTGTATCTGGGTCACGATGAGTTTGGATCCTTCCTTGTAACAATCTTCCGGAGTCTTAACTCGGTTAAGAGAATCGGTCCAGTAACCACGAACCAAGCCTTTTGTTGCTGCTTCATAGATAATCTGAGTAACAGGATTTTTGGGCCAAGTAAAAGAGCGGTTCATTTTTTGACGACAATCGATTCTTCTCCATATTCTACGGCGAAATTTAAGATCCGCTTCACGCAAAAAAGGGTAAGGAACTACGACAGCATCATCAATTCCCGGACGTCCATCATTGGAAGTATAGGGTGTTTCACGGTGAAACGCAGGAGGATCATCATAATGCGTTCCAATCGTTGGTACAGCAAGTGTTGGCGTTGCACCGGCAGCACCAGCACCTGTTGTTCCTCCACCTGTAGATCCAGATGAAGATCTGCCTGATGAGGATGATCCTCCGGAACTACTTCCGGAACCTCCGCCTGAGTCTCCCCAGCCCCAATCCTGACTGTAGCCATTAATGGCTATCAGACAAGTTACAACTATTAACATTCCCTTTTTCATAACCTGATTATTTAAAAATATTTTTATTTTTTATTGAAGCATTCCGCTTACGTTTTCAAGGAAAACAGCACCTGAAGGCCCAACTGCGCGAATATCGGAGAACATAACGAATTCACCGGCACGCATACCACCCAGAATACCTTTTATGCCCTGCAAAGAAGAACCCGTAATAGAAGCTTTCTTTGGGCCTGTTCTGCCAATGCCCGTGAATGTAAAACCTTGTATGGTGTATTTAACGCCATCGTATACAAAGTTTTCCAGAATAGCTACAGCTGAAGACTGCGCCATAAGAGCCGACAACGGAACTGGCTTGTCAAACGAAAGTGCACCTGCACGGAAGGTAGGACGGGGCACGTTACGGATTTTAAATTTCTTAGAACCCATGGGCACTACGCGGCCATCACCCATTTTAGCACTAACACTAATAATGGATTCATTGCCCTGGCGTGCCGGGAAAAGTACCTTGTAACGGCCACCACCAGCATTTTGAAGATTTCCGGCACTTGCAGATACGGCAACATTTCTGGAATCTACACCTGCTACTGCCACAGAAATAGGGTTATCCAGTCCCACGTAAAATACGTTCAACTCATCGGCTGAAATTGCTGCCATAGGAGGGAAAACGCTATACTTGGCATCTGCGGTAAGATTTTCAATTTTACCTCCTGGGCCGGGAACTGCTATATTAACCTTGTAGTTGAATTCTCCGGGGGAACCACCGGTAACTTTATACTTACCAATACCATCCTTTATTTCAACGGCAGAACCTCCAACGGTTATGTTCATCTGAGCCTTACTGTTGTAGGCAGCCAGCATAATGTTGGCCTCGTAGGTTTGATTTTGCATGATAGCACTGCTTGGTGCTGAGATTACAGCAGCAAGTTTGTCGAATTTGAAGTCGGATGCATTCACGGCTTTTGCGAGTACGGCAGTAACTTCAGATTCAAGAGCCCTGGCATCATTGATATATTTGCTTAACAAGGCAAATACACCTGCAAGTGGCGAGTGTTCGAGATACATTGAAACCCACTTTTGTTCTTTTCCATCTGAATTTATACCATCATTGGCGACAAGGGCTGTTTTTGCTTTTAGGCTGTTTTTTGCTTCTTCAAGCAGTTTTTTAGTTTCACCTTTATCATCTTTTCCACCAAGATTTGGATCTCTTACTGCCTTATCAAGAAGCACAAGTAAATCTTCACGGGTTTTGTTGATAGTTTCAAAAACTGCATCGCCACGCATTTTACCTGCCGGAGCGAAGGCCCACGCTTTTCCATCTGGTTTGTTGGGCTTATTTTCAAGCAGGAAATAGTTTGCATGAAGTTCCATGTTATCACCCTGGGAAAGCTCGGCCACACCACCCTTAACAAGTAATGCTTCAGGTTCTTTTTTCCGACCACCTGATATGTCTTCAAGGTCAACCTTTACACTTTCCAGGTTCTTTTCAAACTGATCAGTAATTTTTTTGGCTTCATTGGCTATTGCCAAAGCAGCTTTTGCACTCGCATTCTCCTCTTTACCAATGGCTTTGAGGGTCATTTCATTCTTAGCCTTAATGTTACTGGTTGAGGTATTCAGTGAATTCTCAATCAGGTTGAAGGCTTTAATAATCTCCTTCGACACGTTCAACGCCAGCAGAGCTGTCAACACGAGGTACATCATGTTGATCATCTTCTGACGTGGTGTAATTTTACCACCTGCCATTTTTAACTCCTGTTTTTATAGGTTAAAGTTTTAAAAAGGGCAATTAGCGTCCGCCGCCCATAGCGCTAAGCATGTTACCATATACGGTATTCAGGCTTGCAAGATTGCTATTCAGTTTAGCGATTTCTTCTTTGAATTTGACTGTCTCATTTTCACTGGCAGACAGGTTGTTCACAAAATTAGAAAGACCTCCGCTGAGTGAACCCATAGAGTTGGCAACTTCAGCGGAACTGTTGCTGATTGCATTCATGTTGTTGGCAGCTGCGGATGCGCTTTCTGCATATTCTTTTGTAGCAACGGAAGCGTTTGACAAGCTAGCCATTTCTTTAACGTTGCTGCTGAGGCTCTGCAAACCTGATCCCAGACTTGAAATTACATTAGAATCAACATTAGCTTCTTTAAGCATAGTATCGAGCTGTTGTGTAATAGTGCCTTTTTTCTTTCCACCATCGGCAGACTCATCACCGGCAAGTTCGGGATAAACCAGAGACCAGTCAGGATCCATGTGTATCGGTTCAAACGAAGAAATCACGAAAATGACACACTCGGTACCCATACCCACAATCAGCATAAGATCAGCACCTTTCCAGTGCATGATTTTAAACAAAGCTCCGGCAATTACAATCGCCGCACCAAGACCATAAACATAGTTCATGATTACTTTCCACCTTTTGCTTTCGAAGAAACTTTTTTCCATAGTTTTTTATTGTTTGTTGTTTTAGTTGTTTTTTAAGAATTATTTTTTGTCGCGGTTTGATCTACCTATATAAGTTTGCACACAACGGAAACCTACATAACATTTGCTGGTATCCTGATATTCGTATGTGCGGGCACCGTTTTCGATAAAGTAGGCAACATCTTTCCAGCTTCCGCCGCGAATTACTTTGCGCTTTAATGTTACAGGTACATCGCTTCCTACACCTCTTTCAGGAACCCTGCGATAATTTTGTCCATTCAGGTCATGAACAATGGAATTGTTGGCTATCTGGTAATCTGTCCAAGTCCATTCAGAAACGTTACCATTCATGTTATAAAGGCCAAAATCATTGGGGAAATAAGAATCTGCACGCACAGGGTAAACGCCACCATCTACACCATAGTTGCCGCGCAGTGGCTTAAAGTTAGCCATCATACAACCTTTACTGTTGCGTGTGTAAGGGCCACCCCACGCATATTTGTTACCAATCCTGTTAGCACGGGCTGCATATTCCCATTCATATTCTGTGGGCAGACGAAAATCTTCTGTATTGGGTAGACCTATTTCGTGCCAGTAGCTGGCTTTTCGAATGGTTCTCCAAACGCAGAAGGCATTTGCCTGATGCCAGTTTACACCCACCACGGGATAATCATCATATTTTGGGTGCCAAAAATATACGCGTGCCATAGGCTCATTGAAGCTGTAGGTAAAGTCGCGTACCCAACATAGTGTGTCAGGATAAATCAAAGTCTCTTCATCCTTAATAAAGTTGGAACGATCCATGGGGTTGTATTTGTCGCGATCCTGGTTGGCTGCGCTCACATAATCAAACCACTGGTATTTGTAAAAAAGCTTGCGTGTATCTAATTGAGCTATACCACGGAAACGTTCCCCGGTAGAATAGTACATATCAGCAAGATCTTCTTTATGCTTTTCCCAATCAAGTTCCTTACTGTAATCAATGAAACGGTCACCATTATCGTTTTCAGGGAAAAAGTACTGATCATCATCTAATTTGTAGCGTGCAATTGAATCTACTACATGGTCCACAAACTGACGATATTCATTGTTGGTGATTTCAGTCTCGTCCATCCAGAAAGCCACAATGGTCATTTGCTTGTTGGGCTCCAGATACGACTGGAATACATCCTGCCCTGACTGGCCTGTGTGGAACGTTCCTGAAGGAATGTATACAGTTCCCGGAGGCTGTGGATGGAACCATGGCCTTCTGTTTAGTGTCCCCGTCAGATCGCCCGTGTCTGCGGGTCCACATGCAAACAGAATCACGGAGGCTGCTATCATTGCACTCCGCAATTTGCTGTTTGTTAATGCTTTCACCAGTTTATTTACCATTTGATTTTCACTGATGATTCTGCTGATTATTTTCCTTTTCATCTGGCAGTTTCGTTTTTGTGTATTGTGCGTGAAGTTGCAAAAATAGGTTTTTGTAATGAATACGCAACTATTTTTTTATTCTGTCAATGTATAACGTTATTGTTTTATGTTATATTGTGTAAACTAAATATTATTCCAGATCTTTAGACCTGTTCATGTATCGCGGGTGGCGATACACCTTTTCATGTCTTTCAGGCAAGGCAATTTTAAAGCAATAATTAACTTGCAATTCATGGGTTCCATTGCTGCTGCGGCGCAGGCTTTGCAGTGTTATATCATAGGAATATCCAATTCTGAAAAGTTGTGTACCCATTCCATTGGGAGCATTTCCTTTAATTGGAGGATAATAACCCAATAATAAGGAGGCAGCATCCACACCTAAACCCTGTCCGCGGATAGACAAACCTCCAGCGAAGGTATTATTCCATGTAACTATACCTTGTGGTGTAAACTGCGGTTTAACAAAACCGCCTTGCTCCATTACTGTTTTAATCATGATGCTGGGATCTAGCCTTAATGCAGGATTTCCCAAAAACTGTTCTTTGGCAAATCCGGCCATGATGTAAAGATGTCTGGCTGATTTAACATTAATTGCGCCGCCTGAAGCCGCATAATTATATTCTTTAGGGTTTATGTGCGACATAGAAACACCGGCATACAAATCTTTCATATTAGGATTTGAATACCACACACCTGCACCCAGTTCCGTTTTGGTATCTCCCTGTTTGTTGGTGGGCACTAAAGGATCATTGGGATCGTGTGCACGCATTTTTGTTCCGTCAATCTGGCGGGTGATGCTGGTAACGTCAAAACCGAGACGAATGCTGCTGCCATCGGATAGGTTGTAAGCACCGGCCAGACCACCGCGCATGTAGGTATTGGATTCGTATGCGATTACATCGTTTGTGAAACTAAAAAATGCTCCACCGTAATTGGTTAATACTCCGGCGGCATTTTTCACGTTTACAGGTGCAGTAAAACCAAAAGCATTGGTTTTGGGCATTACACTATTAATAAAATTGACGGGCGCTGAACCTGATTGTGTTTTGAAATAGCCGCTTTCATCCTGCAACCCCATCCACTGCCTGTGGGCATTCGCATTCACACAAAAACTGCCTGAAGCTCCTGCATAAGCAGGGTTAAACAGAATTTTGTTAAAGGCATAATGCGTGTAATAAGGATCTTGCTGTGAAAATCCTTTGAACGGCAATGCCAGCGCGGCAAGCAGTATTATTGATAGTTTATTCCTCATGGACACTACACTTGTATCGTTAATCCACAAATTTGGGGGATTCTACATGAATGTGCAAGTTTTTTACATATTTTTTTATTTGCTTCTTAAACACATTGTGAACAAACAGTAAAATTGAGCAAAAACCGGAAACAAAATAAATATTTATTTATGTGTTTGATATTCTATATATTAGATCGTTTCTTCAAGTATTGATAATACGTGGATAACAAAAGGATTTTTGCCATTGGTGTCCAATGAATATTACATAATCTTGTAAACGAATTTATACATATTATGCCATCTATATTGGTCATTGATGATGAAGCTGCCATCAGGGAAACCCTGAAAGAGATTCTCGAGTACGAAAAATACGACGTAACCCTTGCTGAAGACGGCGCAAAAGGTTTGCAACTGCTGCAGAAAAACATTTATGATGTAGTTCTAAGCGATGTAAAAATGCCCGGTATTGATGGCATGGAACTGCTCGATCGTGTGCAAGCCCTGGCACCTGACGTTCCCATGGTCATGATATCAGGCCATGGAACCGTAGAAATGGCCATTGAAGCCACTAAAAAAGGGGCTTATGATTTTATTACCAAGCCACCTGACCTTAACCGTCTTCTCATCACGCTGCGCAATGCGGTAGACCGCAACAACCTGGTTTCAGAAACCAAGGTACTGAAGCGCAAGGCTGCTAAAACCTACGACATCATAGGTGAAACGCCTGCCATACTTAAAATAAAGGAAACCATTGAAAAGGTAGCTCCTACCGAGGCCCGTGTGCTGATTACCGGAGAAAATGGTACCGGCAAGGAACTGGTGGCCCGCTGGATTCACGAGAAAAGCCCCAGGGCCAATATGCCCTTGGTAGAAGTGAACTGCGCAAGCATTCCTTCTGAATTGATAGAAAGTGAGTTGTTTGGGCACGAAAAAGGCAGTTTCACCAGTGCTATTAAACAGCGCATTGGCAAATTTGAGCAGGCGCATGGCGGAACCTTGTTTCTGGATGAAATTGGCGATATGAGCATGGCTGCCCAGGCTAAAGTCTTGCGCGCCATACAGGAAGGTCGCATAACCCGTGTAGGCGGAGACCGGGAAATCAAGGTGGATGTGCGCATTGTGGCCGCTACCAATAAAAACCTGCTGGAAGAAATTGAAAAAGGCAACTTCCGCATGGATTTGTACCACCGCCTTTCGGTTATTCTCATCCATGTACCTACCCTAAATGAACGCACCGACGATATTCCAACCATTGCGGCCAATTTTCTGGAAAACATTTGTGCTGAAAATGGGCTTCCCTCCAAAAAATTCACGACAGATGCTTACGAAGCTTTGAAAGAGGTTAATTGGACGGGCAACATCCGTGAGCTTCACAATGTAGTGGAACGACTGGTAATACTGTGTGGAGAAGAAATAACAGGCGATGATGTATTCATCTACAGCAACCCTGCACAGCGCGGTTCGGATCCTTTTGGGGTGGTAGATAATTATGCCACGCTCCAGGATTTTAGAGACTGGGCAGAGAAGGTTTTTATTGAGCGTAAGCTGATTCACAATGCCTGGAATGTAGCCAAGACTGCACAGGAAATTGACATTCAGCGCAGTCACCTGTATAACAAAATCGAGAAATACAACCTGAAAAGGCGTTGATGGTAAAGCCCGGCTCCGATATGGAAACGGCGGCAAGCTGCTTAAAAGCGGGTGAAATTGTAGGGATACCCACAGAAACCGTATACGGATTGGCTGCCAATGCCCTTAACGCAGAGGCGGTGGCCAATATTTTTAGTGCCAAGAATCGTCCTTTTTTCGATCCGCTCATTGTACATGTGCATGCAATTGCTGAAGTTGAAAAGTATGTGCTGATCATGCCGGAAAAAGCACAAATACTGGCAGAAGCCTTTTGGCCAGGTCCGCTAACACTGGTTTTACCCAAAAATGACAACATACCTGACCTGGTAACTGCCGGCCAAAACACAGTAGGCATAAGGGTTCCCTCCCACCCTGTATGTCTTGAGTTACTCAAAAAAATCGACTTTCCTTTAGCAGCGCCCAGTGCGAATCCATTTGGGTATGTGAGCCCAACAACAGCCCAGCACGTGGCGGACCAGTTAGGTGATAAAGTCTGCTACATTCTGGATGGAGGCCCCTGCAATGTGGGAGTTGAAAGCACCATAGTGGGTTTCCTGCAGGGTGAGCCGGTGATTTATCGCCTGGGCGGAATTTCTGTGGAACAGATAACTAAAATTGTTGGCCCCGTAGCTGAACAAATCTCGGCCGGAAGCAATCCGTCGGCACCCGGTCAACTGGATGTGCATTACAGTCCGCGGTGTAAAGTAGTTCTTTCAAATAATCACACAACACCTGACTCGCCTGAAACTTCCTATTTGCGGTATACTGAGCCGTTGGCCGGTATCGAAACAGAACGTCAGCTGATACTAAGTCCTGGAAAAAGTTTTGAAGAGGCTGCTGTAAATCTTTTTGCAATGCTACGGCAACTGGATAATTCCGGTTTTAAGTACATTGTGGTGGAATTGCTTCCGGAAACAGGCCTGGGACGGGCTATTAACGACCGATTGCGCCGGGCTGCAGCCAAATAAATTAGTCAAGAATAAACTCGAGGGTATTGTTGAGCAATTCAACCGTCTGATCACAAAGCGCTGCAGGAGCGGGATGCGGGGTATTGAACGTATGGTCGGCATTTTCCATTTTCACAAGGAATGCATGCCAGCATTCATCATACAATTTTTCGGAATGCACCACCGGAACCGATTTATCGTTCTGCCCATAAATCAACAGCAGTGGTATTTGCAGCGAACCGGCCGCTTCCATCACATTGTATTTTTCCGCATTCACAATCAAATCTTGCCAGTATGCATAGTTGAGTGGCATTTGCTGTGCTGTGCGGACATTGGGAATCATCAATACACCTTCCTTCTCCCATTTTTTCAAATCGGCGGAAGCAAACATGGAAGCATAGTGCGCAACGGGTGCCCAGGCAAAGACTTTGCTAATAAACTTAGAGGTTGAGGCGGCCACAATGGCATTGGCTCCGCCCCTGCTGTGTCCACCGAGGATGATCTTGTCAGGATCAAAACCAAAAGTTTCAGCCTGGCTATGAACCCAGTTAATAACGGAATGAATCTCGGAAAGCTCTCGTGTGACGGTATTTTGCGCAAATAAATCCAGCCTGTTAAAATCGGTGGGGTGGGCCTCATCCACGCCATTGAAGGTATGGTTGAAAGTAAGTACGGCCACATTTTCGGGGCAAAAACAATCGGCTATACGCGGAAAAAATCCCCAGTCGCGAAAGCCTTTAAAACCATGGCAAAAAATAAATACGGGCACATCAATTTCCATTTCGGGCAGAAACAAGTGTGCGTGAATTTGCTGATTATCAGCACCGGGAATTTCGAGGTGTATTTTTTCGGCCATGATGCATAAAAAAAGCCTTGAATGGCAAGGCTTTTTTGTTGTACCCGGGGCCGGGCTCGAACCGGCACGAGTGTTACCCCATTGGTGTTTGAGACCAACGCGTCTACCAATTCCGCCACCCGGGCAAAGTGGGACTGCAAAAATACGGGTTTCCCTCGAATTTCAACATGCCGAACCAGATTTATTCGGTTATTTTTTGGACCCTGGGACCAAACTCGATGGCCTGCATATTCAGGATTTTACCCTGACTGAGTTCAAATCGGAGGGCGGTTCGCACAATATGAAACCCATGAATGCCGCAACTGCCGGGGTTTACATACAGCATGTTTTTGAGCGCCGGATCGCGTTCGACCTTAAGGATGTGTGAATGTCCGCAAATGAGCATTTTGGGTGGATTGGCATACAGCTGGGATGTGATTTTTGGGTTGTAGCGTCCCGGTTTGCCGGCGATGTGTGTAATCCAGACGGTTACACCCTCTTCTGTAAATTTGTTGTGCTCCGGAAATATTTTGCGAAGGTCTTGTCCGTCCACATTGCCCCAGCAGGCACGCACCGTTTTTCCCAGTTTTTCCAAGGCATGCAATAGGGTCAGGTTTAGCCAGTCGCCGGCATGCCATACTTCATCGGCTTCGGCACAATGCTTCAGGATTCCATCATCCACCCAGCCATGGTTATCACTCAACAAAAGTACTTTCATGTTTTCTATTAAATAAAGAATTCCAGCCGATGGCGGACATAATAATTATAATTGGCATAACAGGCAGCAGATAGCGCGCACTCCCCACAGGGCCAATAAGAGCAAGGGTATAGATGACGGGGAAAATCAAAATCCGTTTATTGGGTAATTTTTTAAATACAGCAAAAACTGATAGGCAAGCTTTCAGCAATGCCAGCAGAGCGAAGAAAATAATATACAGCCAAAATGCCGGAGCTTGCGATGCCCAAAAACCGGAACCTGAGTTATTCATAAAACCCCTTCCTTGCGGCAATTGAAAGAAAGCGACCATATCATACCTACCTGGATCTAAAAGCGCTTTGGCGGAGCCAAGAGCATGCAAATAGGCATACTTTACAGGCGACATGCTAATGGCTTTTTGCGTTTCTGTTTTCATGAAGTGGTATTTTTCCTGGAAATTCATGCTATCCATCTTACGCGCAGCAATTTTGTAATACATTTCTTCACCCGATACCTTTCCTTTTACCAAATTGCGAATATTGTACTCAAACGCATTGGTTACCAGCATGGATGTGTAGTGAATTAGGCCTGTTTGCCTGAAGTTGAGACAAGAAACCAAGAAAACAAAAGCGATGGGCAACGCCAGCCAAATTCTTTGTTTGTTTTTTATCCAAAATTGTGCGACCAACACAAGCCACGCCCAGGGCATAAAAACAGGTTTTAGCAGCAATAGAAATGTTAATGCAATGGCAACCCTCATCCAGCGCTTATCTATCCATGCGATGATTAGATATAACACCAACACCTGACAAATAATTTCGGGCATCAGCATGGCTGCATAATAAAACTGCAACGGATATAGCAACAGCAGTACCATTGCTATTTTAAAAGACTGCTCATTCCCTGTTTTTAGCAGCAATGCATGCATGAGTTTTGGGACCAAAGCCGCCAGCATCACTTGGAATAACAGCAAGAGATTACTGAAGTAAAAAAGGGAAATTAACAGCGGATATCCCGGTGTGCGGCGTGTTTCGGGTAAGCACAGCTGATCGCAGGTATCGTTGGGCAAACAGGCACTCCATCCCTGTCCGTTGCTGATATTATGGGCTGCGTTTTTGTATTCCCCGGAATCAACCAATTCAGCAGAATTAATCCATTGTTTGCAAAGCACCAGCAGCAAAAGCAAAAGATACAAACCATACAGCGGATGTTGCCTCACAAATGCCCAAAATGCCAAAATCCGTTGCTTCATATTATTTTAAAACCCAAAAACGAACGCCGGCCAGGATGATTCCGAAAATGACAGTCCCGACCGCATATTCATATCGTGCTGTTAAGGTTACCATAATGATCAGAAGCAGAATACCTGACACAATAAGCATGGCAGTTCTGGGGGAATTGGCATTGCCAATGGTTTGTTCCTGCAATGCTCCTGTCATATCGCAAAAATCGTAGGAAACTGCCTTTAATCCGCCAAACCACGGGGTGAGATATGCAACAACGGTCTGTCCTGGTTTAGGCAATATAACCTGATTGGTAACCTCTACCTGTGTGCTATTGGCCAGCATAATGGTATATACCATTTCTCCATCGGGCAATCTGCTTTGGTAGGCCTCAGTACAGGACGTAGATATGGTTTTTGGATGCAGAAACTCATCAATGGTATAAATGGAATTTAACAGCAATAAAAGCCATGCTGTAAATCGGGCCAGTTTGAGCAATTTTGCTTCCATAAAGCTGTTTTCGGCCCAAGGAGAAAAGGCGGTTAAATTTCGGTTTCAGAATCCCACTGCTCGAGGTAGTCGGCAACCTTGCGCACAAACATGCCACCCAGTGCACCATCAACCACGCGGTGATCGTAGCTGTGGCTCAGGAACATCATGTGACGTATGGCAATCACATCACCGTATTCGGTTTCAATTACAGCGGGCTTTTTTCGGATAGCGCCAATGGCCATAATGGCCACCTGAGGCTGGTTGATCACGGGCGTACCCATTACATTGCCAAAAGAACCCACATTGGTAACCGTATACGTGCCTCCCTGAATTTCATCAGGGGTAAGTTTATTTACACGGGCTCTGTTGGCCATATCGTTTACCACGCGGGTAATACCCAGCAGGTTCATGGTATCTGCATTTTTGATAACCGGCACAATGAGGTTGCCGTTTTGCTGCGCCACGGCCATACCAACATTGATATTTTTCTTTTTGATAATTTTATCACCATCTACCGACACATTGATCATCGGAAAATCCTTGATGGCTTTGGCGATGGCCCAAACAAAAACGGGCGTGAAGGTTATATTTTCGCCTTCGCGCTTTTTGAAGCTGTCCTTCACTTTGTTTCGCCAGTTAACCAGGTTGGTCACATCGGCTTCCACAAAGCTGGTAACGTGCGGGCTGTTGCGTTTACTCATCACCATGTGGTCGGCGATGAGTTTGCGCACGCGGTCCATTTCAATAATTTCATCACCGGCACCCAGTGAAATAGCGGCAGGAGCAGGTTTTTTGGTTTCTGATTTGGTCACAACAGGCTGTGATACAGGCGCAGCAGGGCTTGAAACTGCTGCCGGAGCAGCACCCCGGTTTTGAACGTAGTTCAGAATATCGGCTTTGGTAACGCGGCCTTCCTTACCGGTACCGGGAATACGGTCCAGTTCTTCCATGCCGATACCTTCGGTGCGTGCAATATTCAACACCAGCGGAGAATAAAACCGATCTCCGCCTGAAGTAACAGCAGCGGGTATTTCGGGCTGTGCGGTATTAACGGCAGCTACCACTGTTTTTTCTACTTCTGCCACGGGTGCGGGCTGAGTGGCAGGCGCAGCAACAGGAGCAGGCGCTGAAACGGCTGCTCCATCGGTAGCAATCATGGCCACGGGCTCACCTACTTTCACCACCTGACCGTCTGTGTAAAGTTGTTTCACCAGAATACCGGCTTCGGTACTGGGTATTTCACTATCTACCTTGTCGGTAGCGATTTCTACAATAGGTTCGTCTTTTTCAACCTTATCCCCTTCGTTTTTGAGCCAGCGGATAATGGTTGCTTCGGCAATACTTTCGCCCATTTTGGGCATCAGGATAGGTTTTTCTGCCATGATAAAGAGTGGCAAAATTCGGGGTTTTTAGGGGTAACTGCAAATTTGAAGTAGAGGAATGCTATTCTTCGGAACTGCTATCTTCTGTCATACCCAGTTTTTTCATGTAAAAAGATACCAGTTTGAGCCTGTTTGTATCATTGGTTTTCTGATAGGCATAATGAAGGTTTCGCAGCATGCGTTTCAGTATTTCCGTTGTTTCGCAGGTATCAAAAAAGACTGGCTGGGATTCGACCTTAATGACCTGGAGAAAATCCTTGATATTTTTATGCAGAAAAATCTGTCCGCGGCTAAACGGATTGATATAAAAGAGCACCTGGCCGTAATCTTCCCTGTTAATGGAAGACGGCACATTGAAAGGGACGACAGGATTTAGATGCGAATCATCGCAATAAGCCAGCACAAAGTGCTGTGGCAGGTTCACACCGAATACGGGGAGTCCGAGTTTTTGGGCCACAATGGCGTAGAGGTTGCACAGGGAAATGGGATTGCCTGAGCGGGTTTCTATCACACGGTTGATGAGCGAGTTATCGGGATTGTGGTAATCGTTGGAATTGCCTTTGAAATTGTAACGCTCGAAGAAAATATGGTTGAGGATTTTTATTTTGTCATGGGGATTGGAGGCGTTGTACAGCGACATCCAGGCATCCAGACGCATTTTCTCCACAAAGTTTACCACCAGCGATTCATCCAGCCCTGGGTAATGGATTTTACTTGCCAGCAGGTATGCCTGCAGCAGGGATTTGTCATCCGATTTTAGCCATGCATCAAAACCGGCCGACAGTTCTTTGTTCTGAATATCGCGGATAATTTGTTCGATGCGTCCGGCTCGGACAGGATCCTGATTGGTAAGCCAGTATTGCTCCAGTACTGGTATAATTGGCGCACCTTCGGACAGCAGGCGACCGGCTACGGTGCCTACCACCTGCTCATCGGTATCGTCGAGCAGGTATAACATGGCTTTCAGTTCGGATTCCGAAATCATGCGGGTGAATAATCAAATATAGGGAATTTTGGGGAGAAATGCAAATGGGGTTATGTCCGGTAGGTCTCACTCCGCTGCGCTCCGTAAAGACCAACCGGCGGAAAAACATTAGCGGAGCGCCGCAGGTGTGGTCCAGCGGTTAGATTTGACAACTTTTGGAAAGTTGTCAAATCTGACCACTACAAAGAGCCACAACCAATCTTTACTTTTAACGGCGGGCGGCGGGCTTTTTATCCGGTGCGGTTTTCACCAGATCCATTACCTCTTCATAGGTAAGGTCTTCGGGTTTTTTGCCCGATGGAATTTTTACATTCTTTTTGCCGTGGCTGATATAAGGACCGTATTGTCCCTTAACAATTTGCAAGGTTTTATCCTGGTCAAATGTTTTTATAATTTTGGCCTTCTCCCCTTCTTTCTTGGCTTCAATGAGCGGTATGGCCTCTTCCAGTGTAAATGCAGCTGGGTTGCTTCCATTGGGCAAACTAACAAACAATTCACCAAATTTGATATAGGGCCCGAAACGACCTTTGTTTATGGATAATTTTTGACCATCATACTCCCCTATTTCCATGGGGAACTGAGGCTCATTGGCCAGGTTTTGAAGAAATACTTCCGCATCTTCCGCTGAAAAGGCAATCAGGTCCTCGCCTTTGGGCAGACTGTGAAATTTTTCACCAACCTTCAGGTAAGGCCCGTAGCGGCCCACAGCCACAGTAACTTCAGTTCCGTTTGAAAGCATCAATTTCTTGGGCAATTCAAACAATTTCAGTGCATCTTCCAGAGATACATTTTCCATGGTCATTCCATGGGGAATGCTAGCAAAGCGCTGGGGCTGCCCATCGTCGCGGTTACCTATTTGTACCATCGGACCATATTGCCCCAGACGTACCAGTACAGTTCTTCCGGATTGCGGATCCTGCCCCAGAATTCGTTCGCCGGTAACGCGGACTGCTGTTTCAACTGTACGCTGAATATTTGCTGCAAAAGGATCGTAAAAGGTCTGCAGCATATCCTGCCAACCCATATTGCCTTCTGCAATTTCGTCAAATTCTTTTTCAACAGAAGCCGTAAAGCCATAATCCATGATCTGATCAAAATGTTGCAACAGAAAATCGGTAACGAGCATTCCCATATCGGTAGGAAACAGTTTTTTCTTTTCTGCCCCGAAATTTTCAGATTTTACTTCCCGTTTGATACCGCTTTTGTTCATCAGCACAGAAATAAAGTTGCGGGTTTTACCATCGCGGGATTCGGAGGTAACATAGCCTCGTTTTTGTATGGTGCTGATGGTGGGTGCGTAAGTTGACGGACGACCAATACCCAGTTCTTCCAGTTTCTTTACCAGTGCGGCTTCCGAGTATCTGGCAGCCGGACGACTGAATCGCTCTTCTGCTTTAATTTCGGTATAATTCAGGCTGTCGTTGATGTTCACACGGGGCAGCACACCTTCTTCATCCTTTTCACCGTCATCATCGTTGCTTTCGATGTAAAGCCGCAGAAAACCATCAAATTTGATCACTTCACCTTCAGCTACAAAAATTTCACCGTTGGCTGAATTTCCAATGCTGATGGTGGTTTTCTCCAGGTCGGCGGTTTTCATTTGAGAAGCCACAGCCCTTTTCCAGATAAGGTCGTATAGTTTTTTCTGCTGAGGATCATCACCGGCAGCAGTTTTGTCAAAATAGGTGGGGCGTATGGCTTCGTGAGCTTCCTGGGCACTTTCGTTTTTGTTGCTGAACTTGCGTGTCTGGCTGTATTCAGGACCGAACATGGCCGTAATCTGGTCTTTGGCAGCACCCACGGCCAACTGACTCAGGTTTACCGAATCGGTACGCATGTAGGTAATGTGACCATTTTCGTATAGGCGCTGCGCCAGCGACATGGTTTTGGATACATCATACCCCAATTTGCGGGAAGCTTCCTGTTGTAATGTGCTCGTAGTGAAAGGCGGAGCCGGATTTCTGTGCGTGGGTTTAACTTCGGTATTCAGGACCTTGAAATCGGCAGGCTGCACCTGATTAAGAAACGCCACCGCTTCATTTTCAGTTTTGAATTTGCGGCTCAATTCCGCCTTTAGGGTTTTGCCTTCCTTGGTAGTAAATAGTGCGGTAACCTTAAATTCCGAATGGCTCTCAAAAGCATTGATTTCTCTTTCGCGTTCCACAATAAGGCGAACGGCCACGGACTGAACGCGTCCGGCAGACAAGCCCCTGCTAACCCTGCGCCAAAGAATGGGCGACAGTTCAAAACCTACCAAACGGTCCAGCACACGGCGTGCTTGCTGCGCATCTACCAGGTATTTATCTATTTTCCGCGGGTTTTCTACTGCCTTTAATATGGCCGGCTTGGTTATTTCATTAAAAACAATGCGTTTGGTGCTTTCATCTTTCAGTCCAAGTGTTTCAAACAAGTGCCAGCTAATGGCTTCTCCCTCACGGTCTTCGTCCGTTGCGAGCCACACCACTTCGGCCTCCTGGGCCATTTTTTTCAGTTTTTTTACCAGTTCTTTTTTGTCTGAATCAATCTCGTATTTGGGTTTGAAACCATTTTTGATGTCTATGGCATTATCTCCGCGGCTTAGGTCGCGGATATGACCCATGCTAGATGTAACTGTGTACCCGGCACCCAGGTACTTTCCAATGGTTTTGGCTTTCGCCGGTGACTCAACAATTACGAGGTTCTTCATCTTTAAAAAAATAACGGTTTAACAAAAAATTTAGGGCGCAAAGGTAATGGGTTTGGTAATGAACCCGTTCCTTGTTTGGATGCGAACCAGATAAATTGTACCGTTATCCACAGCGAGATTACCTAAGGTAATTAATGACTTACCCACAGGCATATATTTTTTACTTATGGTTTGAATTACCCTTCCCTGCACATCGCAGATATCGATATTAACCGGCATGCCCACCGTGAGGTTTAGTTCCAATGTGGCGCTTTCCCGAGCAGGATTGGGGTAAATAGCGGCTTTCACTTCGTCGGTCTCAACGGTATGCGTTCCTGTATACCACTGGCTTACGTTAATATCATCCAGCCAAACGGAATTACCTGCATTGCTGATAACATCAAAACGGAAAATGGCATTTTTGACGGTATCCAGTCGGTTTATGGAAGACAGTGATGGAAGTGAGAGAAGCTTCCATTGGCTTTTGCTTACCGGAACAAACCCGGGTTTAGATGTTCCGCCGGAGTAGGCAAGTCCGGTGCCGGAGCGTTCTAGAAGTTGGTTAAATGAATTACCACAATCAGTAGATACGTATAGTCTTAAAACTTCTGTTGCTGTTGCATCTGCCGTTGGTAATGCATATGCCGCATAGAAAGAAAGACGTGCTGGCAGGCCGAGTTTGCCCAGCTTACTAAGATCATAAGGAGGTGTGCGGAAACTAAATACTGTTCCGGCAGCTACCGATGATGTAATTTTTGCCTGATAACTTTTACTGCCGGTGTAGGCAACCGTATCCGCCACAGCCCATCTGGCGCCAACAGGCGAAAGGTGTAAGTAGCCTCTTGAAACAGGATCACTTTCAAATTTTTCTTCTGCGTTGGGGTAAAGGGCGGCATCAGGACCAATTACTTCAATGTAATCAGTTACGGATGAGGTGTTGCTTCCTTTTGCATTCTGAACCGTGAGAGAAACGGGATATTTACCGGCTGTTTGGTAAACTACTACAGGCGACTCAGCTGTTGATGAGGGTGATGAAGAACCGGTTAGTGTCCAGCTGCGGGCGGTTACAGTTGCTTTGCAGCTAACATCATAAAAAGTAACGGGCTCTCCCGCACATACGACACGGTTTGAAGAAGAGAACGCCGCTGTGGGCGGTGTAGCTGAGTTTGGTGTAATACCCGTTGCCAGCAGATTGGCTGCAGAAACATTGCTTGATCGTGGAGCTTTTACCAGATAGCTGTGCATGATAGCTTTTTGCTGCAGGGTAAACATTGCCATGCAGTTTCCATCACTGTAATCCATATAATTTTCCCACTGGTCGGGAAGGTTTGGGTTGTCGGTTGCGCAGCTGTTGCCATTGGCCGGGCAGTTGGCATTGGTGAATGTTGAAGCCACAGGCGGAGTATCATCGCAGTTGTCCTGAGAATTACAGCCGCCTTGAAATGTATGAAACAGTCCGAGCCAGTGCCCAATCTCATGGGTCAGCGTTCTGCCGCTATCGCCGGGCACAGCCGTACCAATGGTTCCAACTCGATCGTTTCGTACTACTATACCGTCAACAAGGGCAGAGGTTGCAAATGGAAAGACGGCATAACCAAGGGTAATACCCTGACCCGAAGAGCCAATGCTGGTTACCACCCAGATATTCAGGTATTTGGTGTAATCCCAGCGCACCAGCGATTTTACTTTGGCATTTGCCTGATCTACTTCTACACCGAATGGGCTGTAGACGCGGTTAATTCCATCGGTACATTTACCTGCAGGATCAATATTCGCCAATTTAAAATCTATTTGGCAGTCTGCGGCGACAGCGGTAAACTGACTTCGAATTTTACTACGGTTGGGATTCAAAAAATTGAAGTCCTGGTTTAAAATTCTTACCTGATCCAGTATTTGTTCACGGCTGATATTTTCGGGACCGTTGGTATGAATAACATGAAAAACCACGGGGATGGTGTATTTGGCGGCTCTGCGTGTTGGGTTTTTAGCAGCGGCACGCGCCTCCTGTGAGTGCGCCTCGCGTTTTACCGCAAGTGAAGGATCATCCTTAAGCATCTGCTGATACAGAAGCTCAGTTCCGCATGAATGCTCATGATGAAACTGGGCGGAAATTTTGATGGAAAAGACACTCAACAGTGTCAATACAGTAGTAATTCTCTTCATGTTTGGCTGCAAAAATAACCTTTTTGCTACAGCATGGTTTTGAAATTTTGCATGGATGACATTTATATGACCTCAATCTCCAAGGGGAAAGAATGCATCGGGATGATAATAAAGGTGGCGGCTGAAAGAGGTTAGCACAATAGAAATCACATCAAACCTAAGGGGACCATCGTGTGGAAATTTCCTTAGATAACGCTGAGCTGCAAGGATAAGTTTCTTTTGTTTACCGGCATTCACCATATCCTCAGGGTGCATATTACCTGACTTGTCATATCTGGATTTAACCTCAATAAATATAATTCTATTGCCGTCTTTGGCAATAATGTCAATCTCGAGATGTCCTGTTCTCCAGTTTCTGTGTAGCACCTCAAAACCTTTGTACAATAAAAATTCTGCCGCTTGGCTTTCTCCGTTTTCACCAGTTTGTTGTGAAGAACCCATACAAACAAATATACAATATTTTCTACAAAAAAGCAAGGGGTGAAATTTCGTAATTTTGCAGCTATGCAAACATGCAATCTGCTGAATCTGGGTACGATGGACTACAAGCAAGCCTGGGACATGCAGCTGGCATTATTTCAGGAAAAGATAGAATTGAAAGCCGCCGGTGGAAACCCCAACCATGATTTAATTTTCGTTGAACATCCGCATGTGTATACGTTTGGTAAAAGCGCAGAGAGAAAAAACCTGCTGGCAGACAGTGAAACCCTTACCCGTATTGGTGCCGGGGTTTATGATATAGAACGCGGCGGAGACATTACCTACCATGGTCCCGGTCAGCTTGTGGCTTACCCGATTTTTGATCTGGAGCAACTGGGCATTGGGGTCAAAGCCTTTGTAGAAGGGATAGAGACAGCCATTATACGCACCCTGGCAGAATGGAATATTGTGGCAGAGACCATACCCGGCAGAATCGGGGTATGGATTGACAAGGATAAACCCAACGAGCGTAAGATAGCAGCCATTGGTATCAAATGCAGCCGTTTTGTCAGTATGCATGGGCTAGCGCTGAATGTGAGTACCAACCTGGAAATGTTTGGCCACATTGTACCCTGTGGCATTTCAGACAAGATGGTATGCAGTATGGAAGGTGAGCTTGGCCGACAAATTGACATGTTGGTCGTAAAAAACACTTTGGGCAAGCATTTTGCCTCTATATTTGGAATACAATTTAACAATGAACCGCAATAACATTATTTTACTTTCAGTGGTAGGCTTTTTTGCCATCATTCTCTTCTGGGGTTGCAACAAGTACAACGGGATCATCAAACAGGATGAAAACGTTAAAAATGCCTGGGGCAATGTGCAAACACAATATCAGCGCAGGGCAGATTTGATTCCTGCACTTATCAGAACCGTTCAAGAAGCCGGAAAGAACGAAAAAGGCATTCTTGAATCCGTTACCAAAGCAAGAGCAGGTATTACCGAAGCCAAAGATGAAATCGGAAATGCTAAGACACCGGCAGATCTTGAACGCGCCAATGCGAAAATTAACAGTGCCTTTACCCTAGCTGTTGAGGCGTATCCTCAGGTAAGAAGTACAGAAGCCTATCTGAAGCTACAGGATGAGATGCCTGGAACTGAGAACAGAATTGCAACGGCAAGATCAGATTACAACAATACTGTTAGGCAATACAACGTGGCTGTCCGCACTTTCCCCGGCAGCATTGTTGCGGGTTTTGGAGGATTTACCGTAAAGGATGAATTCAAAGCCGAAGATGGCAGTGAAAAGGCACCCGATTACGACAAGGCCTGGGACAAAGGCAAGGAGTAAGCACCGTGTTTTCTTTGTTTCGAAAACAAGCTGAACCGGCCATAGACGAACAGGCTGTGTTAAATGCTATACGTAATGCCGAAAGCCTTTCAAGGGCCGAGATTCGGGTGCATTTGGCAGCAAACACAAATACCAATAATGCGTTTGAGGCAGCCAAGCATGTATTTGCCAAACTGGGAATGCACCGAACTGAGTTGCGCAACGGTGTTTTGATATTTGTTTGTTTTCGCGAAAAGAAGTTTGCCATAATGGGTGATATTGGCATACACCAATATGTTACAGATGTATTTTGGGAAACTGTTAAGGCAGAAATGCAGGAACTGCTGAAACAAGAGAAATATACCGAGGCTATTTGCCATGGCATACAGCGTGCCGGGGAAAAATTGCAACTCCACTTCCCCGCCGGAAATGATAATCCCGATGAACTGAGCAATGAAATATCAAGGGATTAAAACACTGCTCATTTTGCTGCTCTTTGGCAGTTTCTGTGCGCTTTTGAATGCGCAAACAGATGATGACATTGCCCGCAAGCCGGTGCCGGAATATAAAGGACTGGTCAATGATTTCGCTGGGGTTTTATCCAACGAAGAAACCGTAGCGTTGGAAAACAACCTTAGGACCTACGAAGACAGTACCAGCACGCAGATAGTGGTAGTGATTGAGAAATCTCTAAATGGCCGCGATCAGTTTGACAGAAGCATGGATTTTGCCAGGCAATGGGGCGTGGGCCAAAAAAACAAAAACAATGGCGTGGTGATTTATCTCGCCATCGATGACTGCAAACTCAGTGTAAGAACGGCCAATGCCACACAGGGCGCACTGACAGACGGCGAAACGGGGGAAATACGCAGAAATATCATGCAACCCTTGCTAAAGCAGGGGCAGTATTTTAAAGCACTGGATAGCGGATCAAGGGCAGTAATGCTTGCTTTGGCCGGCGAATTCAAATCGGATGGAAAAGGAAATGGCGGTGACGCTCCAGGATGGATCATGATAGCAGTGGTGTTGTTTATTATCCTGATGATGTCTGCTTTTGGAAAACGAGGCAGAAGCAGGGGTTATGGCGGCATGGGTCCCTATTTCTGGGGCAGTGGATTCGGTGGTGGTTTTGGCGGAGGTGGCAGTTCCGGCAGCAGCTGGGGTGGCATGGGCGGAGGAGGAGGTTTTGACGGCGGCGGATCTGACGGTGGCTGGTAACAAAATTTAACTTCATTTACGGTGATTATTGTTGCCTAAATTTAAATTAAGGCCTGTTTTTTCAGTACCTTTGCACCCCCGATTTTGGAACCCGAACTCAATTATATCGACAAAGGCGAAATTACCGTAACCGGAGCCAGGGAGCACAACCTGAAAAACCTGGATTTGGTTATTCCCAGAAACAAACTGGTGGTTTTTACGGGATTATCCGGATCGGGTAAGAGTTCCCTCGCTTTCGATACTTTATTTGCTGAAGGTCAAAGACGTTACCTGGAAAGCTTCAGTGCCTACGCACGTCAGTTTATAGGCGATATGAAAAGGCCGGACGTAGACAAAATCACAGGCCTGAGTCCGGTTATCAGCATTGAACAAAAAACGGTTTCCCGCAATCCGCGCAGCACTGTTGGCACAGTCACTGAGGTTTACGACTTTCTGCGTCTGCTATTTGCCCGTGCCGGCGAGGCCTTCAGCTATGTTTCGGGCGAAAAAATGGTTCGCTTTACAGAATCTCAGATTATTGAGTCTGTAATAGAAAAATTTAACGGTGAAAAAATCACCTTGCTTGCCCCATTGGTAAAAGGCAGAAAAGGTCATTACCGGGAACTGTTTGAGCAAACGCTCAAGCGTGGCTATAACAAGGTAAGGATAGACGGTGAAATTACGGACATCAAAGCCGGCATGCAGGTTGACCGCTACAAAATTCATGACATTGAAGCTGTGATTGACCGTTTGCAGCTGAACGGACTGGATACACAGCGACTTACAGATAGCGTGGGAACTGCCTTAAAAATGGGGCATGGTTACCTCATGGTTCTCACCGAAAAAGGGGTTCACCCCTACTCTAAGTTTTTAATGGATCCTGTTTCCGGAATCAGTTACGATGAACCACAGCCCAACAGCTTTTCTTTCAACAGCCCCTATGGTGCCTGTGAGCACTGCGAAGGATTGGGTGAAGTAGCCGAGGTCAATATTGATTATATCATTCCGGATAAAACCAAAAGTATAAATAAAGGAGCCATCATTCCTGTTGGAGAATTGCGTGATAACTGGACATTTACCCAGCTAAGGGCTGTTGCCAAGCACCTGAATTTCAGTTTGGCAGATACGATTGAAAAACTTACCGAAGAGCAGATTAATGCCGTTTTATATGGGCTTAAGGACAAGATTACCATTGAATACACGGGTAATGACGGAAAGAAGCACAAATACCAGAGCCAGTGGAAAGGTGTGGTGCATTATATCAACGAGAATTTCTTTGAAAGTGATGATGATAAAATGCGCCAATGGGCTGAAGAATTCATGCACACGCAATCCTGCCCGGAATGTGGTGGCAGCCGCTTAAAGAAGCAGTCTTTATTTATCCGTTTTGGCGACAAAAACATTTCGGAAGTGGCCTCCATGAATCTGGGAGTCATGGCGAAATGGATGGAAAAAATTGAAGGACAGATATCGGAGCGCCAAAAAATTATTGCTGCCGAGCTGATGAAAGAAATTGGTGCCCGGGTTGGTTTTCTGAATGCCGTGGGACTGGATTACCTCAGTTTGAACAGCCCTGCCAGAACCCTCAGTGGCGGAGAAGCGCAACGTATTCGCCTGGCCACGCAGATTGGCAGCAAACTGGTAAATGTGCTTTACATCCTGGATGAACCCAGCATTGGGCTGCACCAGCGCGACAATGAAAAACTGATTGATAGTCTAAAGGAGTTGCGGGATATGGGCAATACGGTGCTGGTGGTAGAACACGACAAAGACATGATGCTGGCCAGTGACTGGCTGGTAGAAATTGGTCCGGGAGCCGGTGCGCATGGCGGACAGATTGTTGCGTCAGCACTTCCTGAAGATTTTCTTAAATCTGACAGCGTTACTGCGGCCTACCTTGCCGAGAAAATAAGTATTCCGGTACCGGCAAAAAGAAGAAAACCCGGTAAGGAAAAACTGGTGTTGAAAGGCTGCAAGGGGCACAACCTGAAAGATGTGGACGTAGAAATACCATTGGGTGTACTGGTTTGCATAAGCGGTGTAAGTGGCAGTGGCAAATCTTCATTAATCAATGAAACCCTCTTCCCCATTCTTCATAATCATGTTTACAATACGCATTACAGACCGCTTGAGCACACATATATCAAAGGTCTTGAGTATGTAGACAAGGTTATTCGAATTGACCAGAGCCCAATTGGCAGAACACCCAGAAGCAATCCTGCTACGTACGTTGGCGTATTTACAGAAATACGGAATTTATTTGCAGAACTGCCCGAAGCCAAAATCAGGGGCTACAAACCCGGTAGATTTAGCTTTAATGTGAAAGGTGGGCGCTGTGAAGGTTGCGGAGGCGGCGGCAAGAAGGTAATTGAAATGAACTTTTTGCCCAACGTGGAGGTAAAATGTGATGTTTGCCAGGGAAAACGCTACAACCGGGAGACTCTGGAAGTTCGCTACCGGGGCAAAAGCATTTACGATGTACTGGAGATGCCCATTTCACAGGCCGTAAGCTTTTTTGAACACCTGCCCTTAATTTACAGGAAAATAAAAACCATGGTGGATGTGGGACTGGGATATATAACGCTTGGACAAAGCAGTACCACCCTGAGTGGCGGTGAGGCACAGCGCGTAAAACTGGCTACTGAGCTGAGCAAAAAAGACACCGGAAAAACGGTTTATATATTGGATGAACCCACAACAGGCCTGCATTTTGATGATATAAGGCAGTTGCTTTCGGTATTGCAGGAACTTACGGATAAAGGCAATACAGTTTTGGTGATAGAGCACAACATGGATGTGATAAAGGTTGCAGATCATGTTATTGACTTGGGTCCTGAGGGCGGAACAGGCGGCGGTACCATACTGGCAACAGGCACACCGGAGCAGATTGCCAAAGCAAAAGAAAGTCATACGGGGCGATTTTTGAAAAAAGAGCTAAAACACTAAATCAGCACATTTATAATCTGTTAATCAGAAATTACTATATTCGTTTTTCGAAACTATGAGAAAACGAATACTTTCAGCAATAATTGCGGTTGCAGGATTAACAGGATATCTGCAGGCCCAGGCACCCAATTTATTTTCTTATCAGGCGGTAATCCGCGATGGCAGCGGTTCGCTTGTGATAAACACCAACATTGGGCTTGAACTAAAAATCAGGCAGGGAAGTTCAACGGGAACGGTTGTATACAGTGAAACACAGAAACAAAGCAGCAATGCCAACGGGCTTGTAACGGCCCAGATTGGTGCCGGTACTGTGGTAAGCGGAAATATCAATACTATTGACTGGAGCAAAGGCCCGTATTTTCTGGAAAGCAATTCAGATCCTACCGGAGGGACGAATTATTCCATTAAAGGGACAATTCAGTTACTGTCAGTTCCCTATGCATTGTATGCGTCAAAAGCTGCAAATGCAAACATCACAAATGTTATTGCCGGTCAGGGAATGAAGAAAAGTGGCGACACCCTTCATGCACAAATAGGCATAGAGCTATGGAACGCCGGAAAAATTAAAGGCAAACCTGTTTCGGCCATAGCACCAATCAAAGACGACGTATTGCAGTGGAACGGCACAGAATGGACACCTGCTAAAATCAGCACAGGTGGCGGAGGTGGAACCCTTAACGTGGTAGCAGGGAATGGAATGAAAAAAAGCGGTGATACCCTGCACGCATTGAACAAACAGTCAATCTGGAGTGCGGGCGATTTGCTGGGCCGTAATCTTGCTTCCACTGCTCCTGCCAAAGACGATGTTTTGCGTTGGAATGGCTCTGCATGGGCGCCGGCGGCTGTTAGCGGTGGCAGCGGAAGCAACCCGGTAGTTGCAGGATATGGACTTTCAAAAAGCGTAGATACTTTGTCGGCACGGGCAAACTTTGCCCTGTGGAATGCTGCTTACTTGCAGGACAATTCCATTTCATCAACTAAACCCAAAACAGATGAAGTACTTCAGTATAATGGATCTGTGTGGGCTCCTGCCGCTATTAAAGGGATAAACGTATTTGCCGGAACTGGCCTGACAAAAAATGCAGACACTTTCTATGCATTAAACAACACCGCTATGTGGAATGCAAGCCTGTTGCAAGGAAGAAGTGTTTCTTCAACAGCACCCGCTACCAACGATGTATTAAAATGGAATGGCAGCAGCTGGGCACCGGGTACCGGCGGAAGTGGCGGAAGCAACATCAGTTGCGGCACCTCATCCAATACCAGTTATACGGTTCGCGGCACAGGAAGCGGCGGTTGGGAATGCACCGATGCCATTTGGATCAACAGCACCAAGAATGTGGGAATCGGTACCACTTCCCCATCTTCATCTTTCAATTTATCGGTAGGAACATCCGGGTTGCTCGTAAACGGAACCAGTACGACTTCCAACTTTGCAGGCAGGGTTCGTATTGGCAGCACATCTACTACCAGCTATGACTTGCAGGTTGATGGTGACGGATACATGACAGGAGGTCTTCGCGTGGGCACCACAACAGCGCCGGCAACAGGCGGAATTATGGCTAACGGAATTATTGAAACCAATGCTCGCTACATTATGAATTCAAGCACAACCGGAACAGGCACAACCGTAATCCGTACCTCCGGAGGTGAATTAAGACCCACATCTTCCACCATTCACGTTAAAGAAAATGTTAAAAACCTGCATTTCTCAAAAGTAAATTTATTCGCTCTGAGACCCGTTTCTTATAACCTAAAACCCGCGCTGGGTGGCGATCATGAAATTGGTTTAATCGCAGAAGAAGTGGCTGAATTTATGCCCGAACTGGTTGTTTTTGGACCGGAAAGAAAGTGGAAAGGCAACACAGGCATAGCCGAAACAGATGCAAATGGAAAAGAAATTTTAAACCCTAATAAGATTGTGCCTTATTCAGTTCATTACGATCGATTGCCTGTTTATTTGCTGAGTATCATCAAGGAGCAGGAAACGCGAATAAAAAATCTGGAAGAGCGCTTGGAAAAACTGGAGAAACGCTGATACATTTGAAAAAATGTTATGCAGAAAAACAATACCGGCGCTTTTGTCACTTTAATCTCTGTTTTCTTCTTTTGGGGTTTCGTTGCGGCCAGCAACGATATTTTGATTCCGGTGTTTAAAAAAGCACTGAATTTAAGTCAGCTTCAATCTCAGTTAATTTCCTTCGCCTTCTACATCGCTTATACGGTGGGCTCTCTCGCCTATTTCATTATATCTTCACTTCGCAAGGAAGACATACTGCACTCCATAGGCTACCGAAACGGGCTGTCGCTGGGTTTGTGTATTTCGGCAGCGGGAACATTGTTATTTATACCTGCGGCCAATTCTTCATCATTTCCGTTGTTGATTTCCGGCTTGTTTATCGTTGGCCTGGGCTTTTCATTGCAACAAATAGCGGCCAATCCACTGGCGGTAAATCTGGGAAATCCCACGGAGGGTAATATGCGCCTGTGTCTTGCAGGAGGCATCAATAATATTGGCACCACCATCGGTCCGGTGATTGTGGCATTTGCCATTTTTGGCAAAGTATCTTCAGGTGAAACCACACTGAATCTTCAGGCTGTTCAAACACCTTATCTTGTTCTGGGTGCAGCTTTTCTGCTGGTTGCCGCAATATTTAAGTTTTCTAACATTCCCGATAAAGCAGGTATGGAAGAAGAAAAATCAACGGCTTCCATCATGGATACTGTGAAAATGCCTCAGGTATTAATGGGGATGATTGCTATTTTTGTGTATGTGGGTGTTGAGGTATCCACGGCAAGCAATTTGCCCGAATTTATGAAGCAAAAGCTGGGAACCCAAGAAAAGGATATTGCACCTTTTGTTTCACTGTTTTGGGCAAGTTTGATGATAGGCAGGTGGACCAGTGCAGCGGGTGCTTTTAATTTGGACGCCTCTGCCAAACAAAAACTGAGCATACTACTTCCCTTTGCGGCTTTCAGCATATTTGCACTCGTTAATTTTATTGCAGGATACGACATATCGCAGTTCTATCCCTATTTGTTTATCGTAATTCTGCTGGCCACTGCAGACACCATTAGTGACAGCAACCCTGCCAGGCAATTGTTCATATACTCACTTCTTGGAATGGCAGCATTAATTACCGGCATTTTTGCCCACGGCATAATCAGCGTGTTTGCTTTTATTTCCGTGGGATTATTCTGCAGCACACTGTGGCCCTGCATTTTTACCCTCAGCATTGCGGGATTGGGGAATAAAACCAATACTGCGTCCAGTCTGCTGATTATGATGATTATGGGAGGCGGATTTATTTCTGTAGCGCAGGGAGCACTGGCTGATGATAAAATGCTGGGCATTCAGCATTCATACTGGGTAGGCGTGGTTTGTTTCGCTTATCTGGCCTTCTTTGCATTAAAAATTCAAAAAGAATTGCGTAACCGCGGGGTAGAATTTGGCAAGGTTGCCGCAGGTCACTGATTCATTCCAGCATTAAATCCTTTTTCTCAACGAAATTTCCCGGGATCAACTACCGTAAACACGCGGCTGATATTGAAGCCAAAACGGAAGCCTCTGCTCATCCAGGATCCATTGGTTTGTGCAATAAACTGGGGTTCGGCCATGCCCGCGCTGTTGGTGAAAAATAACTGAAAAACATGTCCGCCTGTTTCTACATCAGCACCCACTGAAAAAGAATTGTAGAAGCCCGAATTTCCTCTGCCATCAGGTCTTGATAAAACCGGTATATATTCGGCATTGAGGGTGGTACGTGGCGTTATTTTTTCACGAAAACCAACTCCCACGGCTATGACCTGTCCTGCTTTGCCACTGATAACAGAAGGTGCAACCAGCCATGAAAAACGAACCGTTTCCTTTCGCCCTGCGATAAGTTGAGCCGTGTATACATATTCAGACCCCATCATGGTTAGTGAGGTTCTCGCAGCACCTCCGTATAGCAAAGCAGTAAAAGGTCTGCTGTTATCGTTGGTTTGATGCATAATACGATATTTCAAACCCGCATCCACCATTCGACCCAGGCTGCTTCTACCCAAATTAAAAACAAGGTTGGGGATAATGCCATATTCAGCACCAATTCTAACGGATGCATTATCGAGTCCAAAAGCCTCATAAGAGCCCAAACCTACAGCACCAAAACGGTGGTTTATTTTCATATCCATCACACCGGCATCCGTCAGTTCCAGGCTTTGTAAATTGATTACTCGGGTGGTTTTGAACGCATTTTCTACCTTGATGCGTTCAACCGGCTCATCCCCCAGCAAAGACATACCGGAATCCTGCTGTGCCACCAGAAATACAGGGGTTAAAATTCCTGTGAAAATAAAAAGTATGCGAAGGATGAATAAATTCATTTCTTTTTCTGCAGAGAGCAATCCACGCTGACCTTGATGCTTTTGGCTATTTGAGAAGCGTTATTGGCAGGGATTTTAATATTGTAATCCTCCAGTAAAACATTGAAATCGGTGGAAAGTACTGCTTTGCTGCCTGAAACTGTAACCTTACCGGGGATAACAACATCTTTGGTCACGCCATGCATGGTTAGCTTACCTTTCACTGAAACCGGATAAGTGCCGTCAGTTACATATTTTACTGCCGCATTATCGGTAATACTGCCTTTGAAAGTGCTTTTCGGAAACTTTTCACTCTCCAAATAGTTTTCCTGAAAATGCTTTTGCATGAGGGCTTTTTTAAACAGGAAACTGTTTATGGAAACGGCAAACTCCAAGTTTCCTGTCTTCGCATCCAGTGCCGCTTTCACCTGATTGTTGGTAGCATCTATATTTTCAGCCGTGGTTTTGCTGAAAAATTTAATGGTTCCTGAAGAAGTGGAATATACTTGAGCCCTACCATGACTGAAAACGAACAGAACAGCAAGCAACATTAATAGGTTTTTCATTCGGGTTTCTTTTTGGGTGTTACTTTGGGATGTTCAACATCTGTGCCAAGGTTAGGCGAATTTTTAAAGTTCTCAATAAGCGCACATCGGGTCATTTCCAGCGATGTTTCGGACAACAGCGACATTCCTTCTTCGGGTGCACTCAGGCCACTGCAAGAGCATTGAAGTAAAACTGAATCGCCCTGCAACACAGCTGATAATTTTTCTTTCAGCTCTATATCAAAGTCGCAGTTAATGCTGAACCCTTCTTTCCAGGCATTTAATGTGAGAAGAATAGAAGAATCTCCCCCAATTTCTGCCACTGAACCGGAAAAGCGAATTACTTTACCAATGTATTGTTGATTCGCCGTGGCAGCATCTTTTTCAAACGCATCCATGAGACTTGAAGGCTGCAGCGTATAGTCCGGCTCACCTACGCTGCTTGAAGAGGTTTCCTGGTTGTATAATGAAAAAATCCCGAAACCTGCAATAAACATGGGAACCGCTATAATAAAAAGCAAGTCCGAAACTTCGGGCTTTTTCGCTTGGTTTTTATTCTCCAGGGAACGTTCCGATGTATGCAAATAATTGAACAGTACGAACACAAAAGAAACCCCGGCCCATACGAAGAAGATTCCGTTTATTTCTTCTGTCCAGTATCCATCTACTGTGAAGGCTGCCTTAAATAAAACAAACAAGTTGGCAAGGCTACCTATAACACCCAGAACCCTGAAGGCATCATAGAAAGAAGGCTTTGAGCCTTTCAGTAATAAGTTTGACGAGAATGCAGCAAAAAGCAAAATGTTAAAAGCAAAAAAACTGAGAAGAACACGAATAACAGAATCGCCGAAAAGGGTATTTCCCGAAAGAAATGCCAAAAGCAAGGATAGCACTGAGGCTATCCACAAAGTAATAATCTGGATGTGTTTTATGGTCATATTTATCGATTAAACGCCTGTTTAGCCAAAATGTTGCTGAACATGCGCGGTCTATGCCGAATTTTTATTCAAATTTGCATGGTTTTATTTCAACAAACAAACAACATGCGCCGATTCATTCAATTTATACTGATTTACTGCTGGCTCTTAATGCCCATTTCAAAACTATCTGCCCAGCAGGAGACTATTTATACGGCAAAAAAAATCTATGTTGGAGACACCGCCATGACTGTGGTGGAATCCATGGTTTGTGAAAATGATAAAATTGTATTTACGGGTCCTGCAGAACTGGCGCGCGCCCTGTACCCGAAAGCAAAGTCCGTTGATTTCAAAAATCAGTTTATATATCCTGGTTTTATAGACGCCCATTGTCATTTTCTAGCCTGGTGCAAAGGGTTGAAAGAAGCCGATTTGGTAGGAACCAAAAGTGAAAAAGAGATTATTAAACGTCTTCAAAAATTTGCTGAAACCACCAAGCGCAGCTGGATTGTGGGACGCGGTTGGGATCAGAATGACTGGAAAAACAAAAACTATCCGACACTTGCCTCACTCGATAAAGCATTTCCCAACACCCCGGTATTTCTGAAAAGAATAGACGGACATGCCACATGGATCAATACTGCTGCTGTAAATGCCCTGAAACTGGATGTAAACCAAAAAATAAGTGGCGGCGAATTGATTTTTAAGGATGGAAAGTTTACAGGAATACTCATAGACAATGCGATTGACCTGGTTTCAGGCTCAGTTCCGCCGCTGCCTGAAGACGAGCAAAGTACTGCTGTGTATCAGGGAGCTCAAAAATGCTATGCCGCTGGACTTACCACGCTGGATGAGGCGGGATTAACTACAGAAGAGGTAAAATACCTGGATAAACAGCAACAAGAGGGCAAACTCAACCTCAGAATTTATGCCATGTTAAGTGCTGCTCCGGCAAGTTTTGCATGGGTAGCCGATAAAGGCCTAACCAACAACGGTATGATGCATGTGGGTGCTGTAAAGTTTTACCTGGACGGCGCGTTGGGCTCCAGGGGGGCCCTGTTGAAAAAAGATTACTGCGATAGATTAGGACACAAAGGTTTGCTGCTAAACAGCCTGCGTGAATTTGAAAATTACAGTTATTTCCTGGCCCAGAGAAGCTGGCAGGTGTGTGTGCATGCGATTGGTGACAGTGCCAATGCACTTGCCCTACAAATATTTGGCAAATTACGATACCAGAATGAAGGTTTGAGATGGCGCATTGAGCATGCTCAGATTCTGGATCCCAAAGACTTTAAATTGTTTGGTAAATATGGCGTTGTACCCAGCGTGCAACCCACCCATGCCACCAGCGATGCTCCTTGGGTGCCTTCACGAATCTGCGAAAACCGGCTTCAGGGCGCTTATAATTACGCAGAACTTTGCAAACAGGCCGGACTGGTGGCACTTGGCACCGATTTCCCCGTGGAAGACATTTTCCCCATCAAAACCTTCTACAGTGCAGTTACAAGAAAAGATGCTGCCGGCAATGTAAAAACGCCGTTTCAACCCGAAGGTGCGCTTACCCGCAAACAGGCACTGCTTGGAATGACGCTTTGGGCCGCATATGCCAACCATGAAGAAAATGACAAGGGCTCACTGGAAACCAATAAATACGCTGATTTTGTGGTGTTAGACACAGATTTGATGCTGGCACCTGAAAAAGCCCTCAAAAAAGCAAAAGTAAAAAACACTGTAATTGGGGGTAAAATGGTTCACCAACCTTGAAAAGATTATTCATTATAATAGTGTTGCTGGCTGTTCAGGATTTGTCGGCCCAAACCATTAAAAAATGGTATAACCTGGCTAACCCGCTTACCGAAATCAGTGGAATGACCCTATGGAAAAACCGTTACTTTGCCCATGGCGATGGTGGCTCTCCAGCCAAAATATATGAACTCAATACCTATGGAAAAATCATAGATTCCACTACCCTGTCGCAACCCAACAACGACTGGGAAGACATGGCGGCCAACGCGACCCATTTTTTTGTGGGTGATTTTGGGAACAATAACGGCACCCGTAAAGACCTTAAAATTCTAAAATATCCCGCAGACAGCCTTGGCAAAAGCAATGTTATCCCTGAGGTGATTTCTTTCAGCTATGCCGATCAAAACGACTTCACCTCCAGCAGCTTCACCAATTACGACTGCGAAGCAATGGTGGCCACCGCTGATTCCATTTACCTTTTCAGTAAAAGTAAAGCTTCGGGTATTTGCCGGATTTATTCATTGCCTGTGAAGGCAGGAAACTACATTGCAAAAGTCTGCGATACCATACAGCCTCCCTTTTGGGTTACCGGGACGCATCTTAGCAATGACCGGCTATTACTTTGTGGCTATGTTCCCAATATTATGTTTTCGCTCACGCCGCTGATTTACACTTGCGAAATGAAGAACGGTCGCATTCAGCATGGAACAGAAAAGTCTTATAGCCTCACTTACAAAGGAACCCGTCAGGTAGAAACAGTTTGTTTTTCGCCCACAGGTAGCATCCTGTTCAGTGGCGAAGCATATAGTGGCGATAGTGCCGCTGTTTTTGAGATGCAGCTGCCCACTGCCCAAAATCATCAAATAAAACAAAAAGGACATGGACTCATTCCCAATCCTGCAAGAGACAGGTTGCAGCTAAGAAATGGCTATCCGGGCAGCTATTGCGGAATTTTTTCCATTGAAGGGAAGTTGGTGTACCAGCAATACGTAAATAGCTATGGTGAAACCAATATTGAAAAGCTGCCTGAGGGAACCTATTGGGTGTCGTACCTAAACAGCGATGGGCTGCAGGTTTTTGACCGGCTGATAAAAATTTAATATACGGAATTTTTAGGACATTTCCAAATAAACCGCACCTAATCCAGCTCCTGGTCTAAGATGGCGATCATCACCGCAACGGCAGCTGCCCCGAGGTGCAATTCCCGTTTATTCACGCTTTCAAAAACATCCGTTTCTGAATGATGCACATCAAAATAGCGCTGCGAATCGGGGATAAAGCCCACCAATACAGCATTGGGATTGACCTTACGAATGGGGCCTATATCTGCGCCACCTCCGCCTTTTTCTATTTCACCGATGCTATAAGCATCCAGCAGGGCTTTGTATTTCAACACCTTGGGAAGAAATACGCTGTCCACGCCAAATCCCCTGGGAGTGAAACCTCCACGGTCGCTTTCCAATGCTGCCAGATGTTTTTCATTATTTTTTCCCGCAACAGCCGCATATTCCGTAGCACCACGCAGACCATTTTCTTCATTCATCCACCACACACAGCGTAGGGTATGCCGAGGCTGATAACCAATGCTTTTTAACAACCGTAGGGCCTCAAATGCATGCATACAGCCCGCCCCGTCGTCATGGGCACCTTCACCCTGGTCCCAGCTGTCGAAATGGCCGCCAAATGTTATAATAGATTTTGGGTAATTACTGCCTCGGGTTTCGGCCACCACATTAGCTGAAGGTGCATCAGGCATAGACTGACAACCAAGCTCCATGGAAATGCGAAGATTTGGATCCTGTTGCGACAGTTTATCCAGCAAATTGGCTACGGCCGTTGCCACCGCCATTGCCGGGATTTTAGACTGTTTGTCATCATAAATCATCACACCGGTATGGGCGTGCAAATCACAACGGTTGCTCATGCTGCGCACCAGCACGGCCACAGCACCGAAGGCCGTCGCTTTGGAAGCGCCGTTCACACGCTGACCCACGCAGGCTCCATAAGCCCTGAATGTATTGAGATAGGTTTCGGGAAACGGCCTGTTCAGCAATACCATCTTACCTTTTAAGACACCCGCTTTTCCCAGGCTGTCCAGTTGGGCATCGCTGTGCACACTGACGATTCCGGCCTGCAATTTTCCTGATGTACCCACCGAACCACCCAATGCCACGGCAGGTATTTTATGGTTTTTTGAAGGCTTCAATGGCAATTCCTCAAAAGCCTCGCAGTTAAAGTCCTGCAGTTTTTCGCCTTTTATGGCAGTATTGAAAACAGCAGAAGTAAATGACAATGCTTCAGTCTTGCTTCGCTCCCATCTTGGAACCATCACGGGTTGAAGATATACAGAATCAAAGCCATAGCCGGAAAGCATTTGTTTGCCCCATGCTACGGCCTTATCCGCCTGCGGGCTCCCCGAAAGGCGTGAGCCAATGGTTTTGCATAACTCGCCCAGACGTGAATACGCCTGGCCATTTTCAAGCGCTTCGTTAAAAACTCTTCTGAAAAAAACGGAGTCAATCTGTGCCCGGGCAGAAGAAGCAATAAAGAGAAATCCCGTAAGTAACAATCGCATAGTTGCGAAGATAGAAGCTAGCTATAGAGACTGGAATGAATTTGACAATAAAAAAATTTGCTTTTTTAAAATTACCGGGCTAAGTTTGCAATACTAACAAATGTTAGTTAGTTCAAAAATATCGGTTCAGAAATCAACCCGTAAGGCACAGATATTCAATGCTTCGCTTGAATTAATGCGTCGCATGGGCTATCTGAGCACATCCATGCGCGACATTGCTTCGGCGGTAAAAATGGAAGCCGCCAGCCTGTACAACCACATCTCCGGCAAAGAAGTTATTTTGTCTGAAACGTGTTTTCTGATGGCTGAGCAATTGCTGAAAGGCCTTGCTGAGGTAAACGATATTTATTTCAATCCCATTGAAAAGCTCTCGCTTGCGGTGAAAAACCATGTTAAAGTCCTTACTGAGAACACCCATGCCGGATGGGTGTTTGTGCACGAATGGAGGAATTTAAGCGAAGAAAACCGGATTCGTTTTGTGGCACTACGCGACGAATATGAAAAGGGATTCACCACCATTTTGAAACAGGGTGAGGACGAAGGTGTGTTTCAGGATGTAAACAACAAATTTGCAGTACTAACCATTCTGGCTTCCCTAAACTGGGTAGTGGAATGGTACAAACCGCAGGGAGACATGACACCCGAGCAAATTGCCGAAAAATTAACTGAGTTCATTCTCAGCGGACTTAAAAAAGAAAACAATTAAAAATATAATACCATGTACGGAAACGCTTACGTAGAAAACACCGGAAACCAAAACAGCCTCACAGCAGGTGAAGATCCGGTAAAACTGGCCGAATTTGAAGCCCGCATTGCTGCCGGTGAAAAAATTGAACCCCAGGACTGGATGCCAAAAGAATACAGAAGGCAGCTGATACGGATGATTGAGCAGCATGCCCATTCGGAAATCATTGGAGCATTACCAGAAGGCACCTGGATTACCCGTGCACCGGGATTTCGCAGAAAACTGGCACTAATGGCCAAAGTGCAGGATGAGGTTGGACACGCCCAATTGCTTTACTCTGCCTGCGAAACCCTGGGCAAAAGCCGCGAGGACATGATTAATGATCTTATCAACGGCAAAAGCAAATACAGCAATATTTTCAACTATCCTGCCGAAACCTGGGCCGACAGTGCCGTAATAGCGTGGCTTGTGGATGCAGGTGCCATTATCAATCAACTCACCAACAGCAAAGGCAGCTACGGTCCTTATTGCCGTGCACTTGACCGGATTTGTGCCGAAGAATCTTTCCACCTGAAATATGGACATGACAATGTAGTATTTCTGGCAACAGGCACTCCCAAACAACGTCAGATGGTGCAGGAAGCCATGAACCGCTGGTGGACGCCGCTGATGCATTTCTTTGGCCCCAGCGACAAGATTTCTCAGCATACTGAAACCCTAATGAAATGGAAGGTTAAAATGGCCAGCAACGACGATATGCGTCAGCAGTTTCTGGACATGTATGTTCCCAAAATTTGGGATCTTGGACTCACGGTTCCTGATGCCAACCTTAAAAAGAACGAAGAAACAGGCAAATGGGAATATACCGAGCCAGATTGGGAGGAATTCAAGCGTGTAATTAATGGTGATGGCCCCTGCAACAAAGAACGTCTGGCCGTAAGACGCATGGCCGAAGAGAAAGGCCGATGGGTTCGCAACGCTATCCTGAAAAAAGATGCTCATTATGTAGCACCCCTCGCCTAACCCCATTACCGTATGAAAACTATAATATTAAAATCTGCTATTCTTTTTTGCTTGTGTGCGGATAATGCAAAACTTATAGCCCAAAGCATACCCAATCCTTATTTTGAATGGTTTGACGGGAAAAGCAGACTGACCCCGGCTGCGTGGAGCACACAAGGATTTTTCTCCAAAGATAAAGGCATACGCTTATCCAATAGCAAAGCAGTAGATCTATACTCCTCAGCCGCATTGGTGAAATTTGATGATTCCGGCAGACAAGCACCGGCATTTAAAATTGGGGGAACACCTGATTCCCTGAAAGTCACTTTTGAATCCTCCCTGGACGGTGATACAGCATTCATTTATTTCTATGCCATGAAATCGGGCGATTCTGCACCTGCGGTTTTCCAGGAAATCATGATTTATGGGACATATTCTCCTAAAACACTTAGCTACGCGTTGGATTACATTCATCCGGATGCAGGGGTGGTTTGCGATACTGCCTACATGATTATTTATTCCGCCAATCCCGCTAATGGACCAGTTGGCACCGGTCACATCAATATTTCAGATTTGCAACTTTATTCAGGCAGTGCAAAAGTAGACTCCATCCCCAACCATAAATTTTCTCAATGGAATGGCACAGGAATTACATATCCCGGTGCGTGGACTACCCATCACATGTTGGCTTTCAACAACGGCCTGAACGGAAACTTTGTTTCGCGAAGCACAGATGCCCATACTGGCTCCTATGCATTGTGGCTAAAAGGTTTTATCAATACGGCTCCCAACGCTAAAAACGACTCCTTTCCTGCTTTTTGCATCACCACCCGCAGCCCGGATATGGTTGATTTAATCACACCCGATCTTGATAAACCATCCTTCAGTTATCCCGGCAGACCTATGTCTTTCCGTGGCTACGCCAAAACCCAAATGGTCAAAGGCGACAGATTAATGGGCTTTGTATATCTGTTTAATGCCGATAGCATAGTAGGCTCTACTGTTTTTATCATTGACAGCACAAACGGAAAATACACCCGTTTCGAAAAAGACATTAACTGGCTGCCCAACTACACCGGCAATTGCGATAAAGCAACTATAGCTTTCTACATAACAGACACCAGCGGCTTAAAAATGATTAGCGCTGAAAGTCAAGCCTGGATTGACAACCTGGAGTTTGGAAATTTTGGAGTTAAAACTACTGTCATCCAAAAACCAACATCTATGAGTATCTACCCCAATCCTGCCGTAAATCAAACGCGTGTAAGCCTATCAGGAATTGAAAGAACAAACCTGTTACTAATGAATACCGAAGGCCGAATCATTCGCAGTTTCCCGGCAACATCCAATGGCGGCATTTTATCACTTGGAAGTTTATCTGCAGGGATGTACTTACTGACCTCACCAGAAACAGGAATTACCCGAAAAATCATAATACAACCATGATTATCAAATCATTAGATCCCAGAATAACCCGTGCAGGCCTTGACGACGAATCCAAAGATGGCATACAGCAACCCATGGACCAATGGTTCACGTATGAAGTATTTCAGCAGAAAAAGCGTGGCACCCATCATGTACACGTTGGCAGTCTGCACGCTCCTGATTCCGAACTGGCTATTCTATTTGCCAAAGAGCAATATGCCCGCAGGGGACAATGTGTAAACCTTTGGGTGGTAAAAACCGCAGACGTATTTGCCACAGAATATGAAGACGAAGACATCTTTGCCACCACGCCGGAAAAAAAGTACCGTGAGCCGGAAGTTTACAAAGTAATGGACAGAATACAGGCCTACAAAGCCAAACAAAACAGCTAACAGATGGAATTAACAGAAAGACACGTTGAGGGGCTTAAAGAGCTGCTCTATAAAATGGCCGATGATTTATTGATTCTTGGCCACAGAAACAGCGAATGGACAGGCCTGGGACCGGTACTGGAGGAAGACATTGCTTTCAGCAGTATGGCACAGGACAAATTGGGGCAAAGTCTTGCTTTGTTTGAATTGCTGCACGAACTGGGCGAAAATGTTCCTGACATTGTGGCTTTTACCCGCAATGACAATCAGTTTCACAACTGCCACCTGGTAGAAATGCCCATTGGAGAATACGATTTCAGCCTGGCCCGTCATTTCTTTTTTGATCATGCCGATGCTATTCGTTTTGCCATGCTGGAAAACTCTTCTTTTGAGGGTTTATCCATGATTTCCAGAAAATTCAGGGGAGAAATTAAATACCATACCATGCATGCCGATGTGTGGATGAAGCAACTGAGTCAGGGAACGGAAGAAAGCAAAGCCCGCATGCAATCTGCTATCAATGCCACATTCCCGCTGGCACTTGGCATTTTTGAAGAAGGTGGATACGAGGCAGAGCTAAAAGAAGCCGGTATATTTGAAGGAGAAACGGCTTTGAAAAATCAATGGCTGGAAAAAGTTACAACTGAACTTCAAAAACATGGCTACACCTTGCCAGGCATTAATGATGTTACACCAGCTTTAGGCGGCAGAAAAGGATTTCACACCGAACACCTTCAACCACTGCTCAATGAGATGAGCGAGGTTTTCCAAATAGATCCGGGCGCCGATTGGTAAGATTCATGGATAACCGCACCGCTGATATTTACCAAATTCTGGATACGGTCATGGATCCGGAAATTCCTACCATATCGCTGGTGGATTTGGGCCTTGTAACCGATGTAGAATGGGAGAATGACAACCCGCATGTAAAGCTCACGCCCACTTTTTCTGGCTGTCCGGCATTGCGAATTATGGAGCAAATGGTGCATGAAAAACTCATTGAATCGGGTTTTGAATCGCCAAGGGTAAGTACCTCTTTTGAGGTGGCCTGGAATACCAACATGATTTCAGAAAAAGGGTTGGTAGCTTTAAAAAAACATGGCCTTGCGCCCCCACCAAAGCACGCAGGTTACATCGAACTGGATGTGTTGAGTGATATTGCCTGCCCACTGTGCGATAGTCGAAATACAACCATGCAAACACCCTTTGGACCCACTTTGTGCCGCAGCATGCATTACTGCAAAAACTGCCACAATGCATTTGAGGCATTTAAACCTGTTACTTAGGCATTTCTGAAATAAAAATCCGGGTGCGGACAACGCCGTTTATTGTATTTCCCTGTAGGAGATAAAAACCAGGTGATACAAAGGGAAGTCTGATTTCATTTCCAGCTGTAGACAATTCACCGGCTACCTGTCTGCCATCCATGCTATGCAAAGACACAGATTTTAGATTGGGCATTAAACCATTCCATAAAATTACCTGCCCTGGCAACGCAGGGTTAGGATAAACAACATTTTTAGTTCTCAGATTTTGGTTTACGGCCGTGCACCACATGTTCACTTCTGTTCTGGCCTTTTCAATATTCAACCGTCCGCCGGTAGCGCATTTCCCATTTAGAGAAGGAATTACATCCACGCTGCGCAAAATCCATTTTTTTAGAAGTCTGGCAGCAGAATCAGGCTTATTTTTATGGAGTGTCCAAAACGAATCACAAACCTCGGCACACAACAATATTGCGGCGGCTCCTACCTGAGGGGCGGCAAAAGAGGTTCCGCTTACAGCGGCATACGGTCCGTTGGGGCCATTGTAGGAATTCAATTGCGTGGTGTATGCTCCCTGACCGGGAGCTGCCATATCAATATAATCTGTACTGTATCCTGAACTAATCCAATTGTCATTGGCATCGGTACTATTAACCACAAGGGTAAAATCACTTGGACACAAGCTTGGTATATCACCGATAACCCCCACATCAACATTGCTGTTGGTGGTAGCCAAACTGCTGATTATCCCAGCATTCCCCAGTGAATCATACATGCTGCACCAGATGGGTTCTTCGTTAGGGAATGCACCGTCAATGCCCACCGACATATTAACCGCCATAATGCACGCGCCTTTTTGCCCGTTTGTCTGCATATACAATTGCTTCATGCGCAATGCATAGAGCATGCTGCGTATAACACCGAGGTCACCGTCTACCCCGTTTAGCGGGTAGCAAAGCAATGGCATCATTTTCACCTGCCAGTTGATACCGGAAATACCTTTTGCGTTATTGCCAGATGCACCAACAATACCGGCTACTTCCGTGCCATGGGCGTACAAACTTTGGGTGGTAAAAGTTCTGTTATTGGAATCACCTCCATTCCAGCCGCGGTAATCATCTATGTAGCCATTGGCATCATCATCCATACCATTCCAGGGAATTTCGTTGTGATTAAACCACATATTTGGCTTAAGGTCAGGATGCACGGTATCCATGCCATCATCTATTAATGCCACCACCAGGGTATCACCTCTTCTGTTCACACCACCTGTATTTCTGTCCCAAAACCACGGAACCCTTATCGTTGTTAAATAATTTTGATTATTGAATAGTGGATCATTGGGCTGTTTTCTCCTTACTAGTTTCCTGCTTTTTTGAACGGCCAGCACCCCATCCATCGCATTAATTTCACGAATCAATGCCGGTGTTAGTTTTTCAGTGGCAAGCCTACACCGATACAGCCCAAACTCTTTATCTACGGCAGTAAGTGTTAAGTCATTTCCAATTCCGGATGAAATTTTCGTCAGTTTATCAGGTTGAATACGCACCAACAAAGTGCTTGTTTGAGCAGAGGCAAACATAGTCAGCCCGAAAAAAATAAATGAAAGGATATAATTCTTCAATCTATACAACGATAATCAAATTTAATAAAAAAAGCCTGCCTCAATGGCAGGCTTCAAAAATATGGCTATTTTATGAATTATGGTTTTGCTCCAGGCTTAGCTGGTTTCTTCTGCTGACGGGCTGCTTGCTTTTTGATATAATTGTCAACGGCCTCCTTGTCTTTTTTGATATTTTCGTCTTCGGGGGCCAGCTCCATCATTTTACCTAAAAATTCTGAGCATTTATCCCATTGTTTTCTGCCACGAGCCGCAGTTTGCATGAAGTTATAAGCCATCAGCATGGTTTGTTTGTATTTGGTTTTTTGCTCTGCATTGAGGCGTTTCATCCAAACCAGATAAGCCTCAGTAGCTTTACCTAAAGAGTCAGTCGGATCCAATTGATCATAAGACTGGGCAATTTTATAATATCCCTGAATAGCAGTAGAATCCTTGCCGATTAGTTCGGTGTAGGTTCCAATAGCCTTTTGGTACTGGCTGGCATTGAGTTGAGCATTACCCAGGTAAAATAGATCTTTGTTTTCCAGGCCATTGTTTTTAATGCGTTTCCATTCAATAACCGAAACAGCGCGGTTCCATTGTTTCCTGCCAGTGTAGTAATCCTGAAGTTGATGATACCAGATAGCTGGGCAGCGGGCGGTATCGCTGATAACGCTCATGTGAATATCAAAAGCCACATCACCTTGTCCAAGACGACCAAGCAAATTGGCTTTGATGAACTTTTCCTGCAGTGACAGCGGGCGGTTCAGGTTTTTTACGTGTTTGGCCTCATATAGTTCAAAATAGTCGAGCCCTGCCTGATTTACAGCCCTCGCAGTATCATTTTTCTGTGCATAGGAATAGGCAATAACACCATACAGGTTAGTAAATAGTTTGGCTCCTGTTTTTTGCTGTTGGTCCAGAATACTTTTGGATTCGGCAATCGCTTCATCGTAATCAGCTGCCAGAAACAGGGCCTGGGCGTACATTTTACGCGCTGAGATATTATTGTTGCGCTTCAGGTACTCTTTGTAGTAAAAGACCGTGCTATCGCGCTTCTTCATCAGATTGAAAATATCGGCTTTTTGTCTGTAGGCCGGGGCAAAATCTTTATCGATGTTGAGTGCATCATTCACCTGGTTGAGTGCCACATCATAGTTTCCAACGCGTTGATAAACCATTCCCTGTCTAAGTTTGGCTCTGGGGTCAGATTCATTTAGGTAACCAGATATGGTATATTTCTCTATAGATATCGAAGCGTCACCTTTAATCATAATCAAATATGCATCACCCAAAAGCAACTGTGCTTCATAGTCGGTTTCAGGCACCAGTTTAAGACTAGCTTCAGCTTTTTCAGTATACTCTTTTAGCGTCGCTGGTGCAGCATACTGAACCATTAAATAAGCTCTACCAATCTCACGGTTTATAATCGGCATCAACTTTTTCCCGGATTTTCTGGCTATGGCAAACTGACTTTCAGCTGCTGCCGCATTTCCTTGACGCAAGGCAAGGTGCCCCATTCCAACATTGTTTAATGTGTACTTCGGCATCATGAGTAAACCTTTCTCAAACATTTCTTTTGCTGAAGCAGTATCTCCTGACTCCAGAAAATTAATACCGGCCCAATAGTAGTGCTCACCTACTTTGGGTTTTTTAGCAATTAGGGCATCGAAAGTTTTAGCAGCGTCCTCATACTGCTCGTTTCGGGTTTGTCTTTTTCCCTGCTCAATGCTTTGGGCCTGCAGCAGACATGCGCCGGCGGCGGCCAATGTGAATAAAAGTTTTTTCATTTTGGTGCAAAAAAAATATAAGTTGAACGCTTTACGATGAATAAATCAAAAATTAATCCAAATTTATTATTCTGTGTCAATTTCTATGGTTCTTCCTGCATCAAAACATGGTAATAAACCACTTTTCTTGACCAGAATCTGTCCGGGTTGTGAGGAAATCCATGCTGCAAAACCACTTCCAAGACCAGCATAACCTTGTAAATCATGCAAATACACATCCTGAACAAAAGGATATTGGCGTGTATATATCTGCGATTGAAAAGGATAAGCTATACCTGTTGAATCCGTTTTAACCTGTAAAATTTTTACTTTTTTCTGATAATACACGGCAAGTGTATCTGTTTTATCCGCAATGGCGTTAACACCTACAAAGCCAATGTATCCATTGTGCATCGACACCCAATCTATGACATCATAAGGGCTTTTTCTGGTCACAACAGAAGATCTGACATCTTCCTTCAGCTTGTATCGCCGGTAAAAATACATATAATTATTACCGCCTTTTCTGTCGAAACACAATTTGGTATCATCGTTGGTTTTTTCAGCCAACAGATATTCTTTCAGCTCATTTTCACTTATAACCGAAAGATTTGAATTTTTATTGGCAACAATTGCAATGGAGGATTTGGCAAATTTTACATTTCGCACTTTAAAATTGCGGTTTTCGAGTGCCTGTTTCTCGTCCGGAAAGAAGTCTCTGTGCAATACACAAATCCTACATTTTCCGTCATTAACAGCCTGTAATATATCTGTTTCTGAAGCAAATTTGAATTGCAGCCTGGCTTTGGGATATTTGGATTCAAAAACATCTTTCATTTGGGTTAGCATTAGTGAATCGGCAAAATCAGCCCAAATACTAACATTTCCTGCAGTGGGTACATCCTTGCCTTGGCCCTGAAAATCAAAATTGGTGCAAGCATTCAAAAAAAGGGATGCAAGACATATAAGGTTAATTCTCATCAGATGATTTTCTTTTTCTCCGAAATATAAGATAGCCATTCACGCCCCGGAAGAGCCCCCAAATTATCAGTATACCGCCAAACCATGCCGGATTTATTCCTTTCAATGAAAGAGATTCAGGATTAGTAATCCAAAAATAAAAACCCATACAGATAAAAACAGAGGCGGTGAGAAAATGATAAAAGTGACCTGTTTTAAACATCAGTACAAAAATAGGCAATAAAAAAGGCCTTGCGATAAAGGCCTTTCTTAGAATTTAAATATTTTACAATCAGTGAATCATCATGGTGCGGCTCACCTTGCTGCCACCAGTAATGAGGCTGTAGGTATAAACACCAGCCGACAAACCTGTTGCATCGATAGGCAGGATATGGTTACCGCGGTTCATGCCTGAGAATGTAGTGTTGCGAACCAGCATACCTGCTGTGTTGCGCACTTCCAACTTAATATCGCCGGGAGCAGACATCCAAACCAGCACGTTTGAAACACCACTGAAAGGATTGGGGTAGTTTTGGTTCACCAGCATTAACTCACCGGTATTGGGTTTGTCTACATTCACACCCCAAATCATTCCAATCTTGTTGTTCAGAATATCACCTACAGGAATTGCCTGATAGAGAATATCATTTAACACAACAGGATGGTTTTGAGCGTTTGCGTTGTTGTTGCTGAGGTTGTTACCGGGAATAACGTCCTGCTGCCACATCAGGTGCAAGAATCCATTGGCTCTGCGAGCTACTGAAGGGAAGTCGTCTTCACGGGTAAGCACCTGGGTAAGATCCTGAGGTGCGCTCCAATTCAAACCACCATCCGTACTGCTAACCACGGCAATATCGCGGTAGTTTGCGCCAAGATCATACACATCGCCTTCAATAGGCACCGAGAAAACGCAGTAAATGTTGCCGTTATCATCAATTGCTGCGTTGGGCTGGCGCATAGGATTGGTATTGGTTAGGCGCGCGCAGTGAGAAAGTGTAGTTCCACTTACTGTAGGCAGGTTACCACTTTGCAGACCATAATAGGAGGCTGCATCCAGGCTAATTGATCCGCTACCGTCTCTGTCGAATGCGCTTACATCAACAATGGACTGGCTGATTCCGGTTGCTTCATTCCAGTATCCAATGCCTTGAGTTGCAAAATAATCTGAGTAGAATTCATCGGTGGTATCCTGGTCTCCAACACGGGCAAGCCCCCAAAACACATGAACTTTGCCGTTTTTATCAATAATCACATCGCAAGTTCCATCGTTGGTAAATGGAGTATCCAACATGAGTTTTTTGGCAGTGTAGGGTGCATATTTAAACGTATCTGCAATGATGCGCTGGAATGTAGCTCCGGCATCGGTTGATTTCCAGAGAATTACACCTTGGAATTTATCTGCGTTTACTATGGCAACAGTTTTGCCTTTTGCATCAATGGCATATTGGTCTGCGCCACCGTTGTTGGTGAGGGTACTGTCATAATCGGGCAGCATCTGATGCTGAATATCCCAGCTGCTGCCTGCATTGATGCTGCGGCTGTAAACCATGGGAGCAAAAATGCCTTTTCTGCGGGGTGCACGTTTTTCACCTGGCTGGGCTGAATCGGTGTAGCTGCAGATAAAGTGAATGGTATCGCCATCATTGGCCGAGCGGCCCCAAATGGGTTTGTAGGGTGGTTCCGACAAAATATTTGTGCTCAATGAAGGACGGGTTCCCGGACCATTATTTTTGGTCATTACAAAACCACCATTGGTAGCTTCATGGCCAATTACGAACTCAGAGCCATTGCGAAGTATACCAATGTTTGGCCAGCCTGTGCGGGTTGATGCTTCTACCCTGCTACTGTCTGATGCCAGCCATTTACCGGCTGTATTTCTGAAATTGTAACCGGAACCACGTTGAGGGAAACCCGAAAAATCGTTGGCGCTGGTTGTCCATGTTGCCGATACGGCCCCATTAGGGTGCATCACCAAACGGTGAGGCATGGCATAGTTACTCTGCAAATCGTAATAAGATGAGCCAATTCTAATAAAATTGCTGTAATTGACACCGCGGGAATTCACCTTATTACCGGTATTGTGTCCGCCATTGCTCAAAACATCATGATAAATATTGTTTTGGGCTGCGCTTTGCTGAGCCGATGAGTTTGGCTGAAAGCTAGTTCTGACCCCCTGGGCATTTATGGTTAAGATTGCCCCGGAAAGTCCGATAAGAAAGTATAGTTTCTTCATATGTTGTAGTTAATAATCTGTGCAAATTAACATTATTTTTATATATCAATCCATAGTTATGGAAAGAATGTATCAATTTTTAAGTATTCCTAAAACAGTTTCCACCAGCAGGTCACCGTCTTCGGCACTGCCGCGGTGAACCCCCTTAAGCCTAAGATCGAGGTATTTGATTTGTCCGAGTGCCTTTTCCAGGTCGTCCATGTTATAATTTCTTGCTGCCAGGCGATAATCTTTCACAAAATAAGGATTTACGCCCAGTTCTGAAGCCATTTCCTGATCGCTTTTACCGGTGAGATAGTGAGCAGACACAACCTTGTTAAAAAATCCAAAAAGCACCGGAACAACGCGGTGTATTTCGCCCCTCTCGGCCCTTACGCCCATCTGGTGGGCAATTTGAATACTTCGGTTAAAATCTTTCATTCCCAAAGCAGACTGTAGCTCAAACACATTGTATTCCCTGTTGAAACCCACCTGCTGCTCTACATGATGCTGCCTAATAAATTCATCTTTTACGGTGATGAACATCTTCTCGAGTTCATTGTGAATCAGGGTTAGATCAGCGCCCAACAGATCTACCAGCATATCTACCGCCGCATTGTCAATACTTCGGCCTTTGAGGTGGCAAAACTGAGGTATCCAGCCCTTCACCTGATAATCGCGCAACTTGTCTGCTGTATAAACAATGCCTTTGGAAATGGCTTTATACGTTTTGGTGCGGCTGTCTAACTTGGCGTTTTTAAATGCCAAAACCAAAATGGTGCTAGGCAAAGGAGCCTCGAGATACGGCAAGAGAACATCAATATTTTCCAGATGCTGTGCCTCTTTTACCACAACAAGCTGATAGTTACTCATCATTGGGTAGCGCCGCACAATTCCGGCCAAATCATTGATTTTTATTTCCTTACCGTATACAATAGTCTGATTAAAACTGCGTTCAGCCTCGGTAAGCACACCATCTTCAATCATAGCCGTAAGCGCATCTACAAACCAGGTTTCTTCGCCCTGCAGCAAAATCAAAGGTGCCCAGTCTTTCGCAGCAAATCTTTTGCTCAAACTAAGAAATTGATCGATGTTTCCGGACTGTTTTGCCATTTTGTGCTAATTTCACGGCGTTGGAAGCGCTTCTTTTCCCCACTTACGAGTTTACGATCCAAACCGCAGAACAAAAAAAGCAGATTTTTGATCCGGTTAGAAAAAAATTTATCCCCCTGACACCTGAAGAATGGGTAAGACAGCATGTTATCATGCACCTGCACCATCATTATAGTATTGCTTTTTCGCTTATTTCGGTAGAGAGAGAACTCCAATTCAACGGGTTGAAAAAACGTTTTGATGTGATGGTTTCCTGTCGCAACAGGCCTTTTGCCTGCCTGGTGGAAGTGAAGGCACCGGAAATAAAACTCACCACCGAAACCATACTGCAGGCAGCGGTTTACAATAAATCATACAATTGTTCGTGGCTGTGGGTAACCAATGGCATTCAGCATGCCTGGCTGCTGATTGAAAACGGCACCCTCAAACCTGCTGAGGCACCTGTAAACCTTTGTGTTCTACCATAAATCCTCGAGCCACTCTTCCCTTCCTGAAGTGAATTTCGCCACCGGATCGCAGGCAGCGTTATTGAATGGGTTGAAGTTTATATTCATGGTTTTGGATGCATTGTACCCTTTACCAACCGCAAAACAGGGAAAACATTTGCCTTCGCGGCTTACTTCATAATGAAATCCTTCCCCAGTACTGATTATTGCGTCAGCAGTCCAGTTGGTTTTGAATTTTGCATTTCTGGTGGTTTGACCTTGAGGATCCAAATTAATTATGCCGGTCAAATTTATAGGGAATTTTTCTTTGTTAATGCGTAGTTCAGCATTTGCATGAACGGCAATTTCATAAAATGATGAGGAAGTAAAATTGAGGGTACCGGAAAAGTAAATAGGTCCTTTACTTCCCATCACAGCGAAACTATCTTCGGTCCTGGCTGTCATCAGGCAAGTATCGAGAAAAAAAATGCTGCCCGAGTATCCATTTTTTATTAGGCATTTCCCTTTTCTTGTAAGGCCGTCGGCACAAACAACTCCGCTGTTAAAATCAAACCAGATTCCGCTATCGGTAAGCAAAAGCAATGGCACTGTGGCCCGCGAATTCCCCCAATCTCGCAGTACTTCAGCTGTTGGAATGAATGCATGGCTTGCCAATGCCTGAAACGCAGTCGCATTGTCTATAGCCGGCTGAAATGAATTGCCAATATCCTCAGTCTTACGGCATCCCAATAACAGTATTGGAAGTGCAATCAATAAAAATGAAAAACGCATCCTACAAAAATACGCCATTCATGTATTTGAATGCATGGTAAACTTAACGAACCGTGAAAGTAACACTGCGGTTGCCGAACAGTGCTTTTGCCGTTCTATCGCAGGCAGCATTGTTAAAGGGGTCAAAGTCTATTTCAAGGCTTCTGCTAGCATCTACATTTTTTATGGTAATTACCCCTTTCACAAAAGTGCGGGCACAACCCATTTGCAATCTCTTAAGCAGTGGCGATGTAACATTCCATGAATATCCATCGCCCTCGCGGTTAACTCCATTACCACTGCCGGTAACTTCATATTCGTCGCCCCATATACCGGGTGTAGTCTGGCCCGAAATCTTGGTCAAATTGCGAATACCGCTGTGGGTGGCCTTTTTGCCATCACTGAATATTAGCTCGCTGTTGTTCACATTAATTTCAAATGCGTAGATGGCGGTGCGTTTTATTGAAATATCCGTAATAACCTGGGTCATATTGTTACCATCACCACAATAATATTCATCTGCTGCTGTAATTTTAATGGTAGCCATGGAACCTACAGATTTATAGGGTTTTGTGAAACCAATTTGAACCTTACCGGCACGGTATCTGCCATCTCCACAGAGTTTTCCTTTTGGAGCATTGCTGCTGAGTGGACCGAAATCAATTTCATACAGTTTTACGGAATTTTGGGTATCAATAACCGTAATTGTGGCTCCGGAAGGAACCACAGTAGATTGCATGCTGCTCTCATTTATGTCATCGGAAAGGTCAAACAAGCTGGCAGCTTCTGTTTCTGATGATGCAAAATCTTCGGCACTGGTAATGTTATCGCGGTCTTGTTTCAGCTTACCACAGGCGGTAAAACCCAGTAAAATGCATACACCGCAAAGCATTAAAGTAGCCGTAAACGAATGTTTTTTTATGGTTTTTATCATTGCAATACCATTGAATACAAATAAATCACCCATTACCCCCAAATTGTTTTACTTATTGAGTAAATCAATAATAATACGGCATGTTTTCACGATTTCATCTTCTGTTATACTTAGCGGCGGTGCAATGCGTAATGCATTCGGTGCATACAAAAACCAATCGGTAAAAATGCCGTCGTTGAGTGCACCCAAAATGAGCTTTTTACAGGTTTGCTCACTATCCAGGTGAGCGGCTAATAACAAGCCCATACCCTCAACCCTATGTATTTTAGGGTGCTGCAGATGCTTCCTGAACAACTTTTCTTTTTCGGTGATATGAAAATGCTGAAGGTTTTCAGCGGTAATATTGACCGCTGCCGCTGATGCAGCACAACAAACAGGATGACCACCAAACGTAGTAATGTGCCCCAAAACCGGGTTTTCCGAGAGGCATTGCATGTGTTCCTTCGATGCAATGAAAGCCCCCATGGGCATTCCGCCGCCCAGGGCTTTTCCTAAGACGAGAATATCAGGCACTATGCCATATTGTTCGAACGCAAACATGGTTCCAGTGCGCCCCATGCCTGTCTGAATTTCATCGACAATCATCAGGGCACCTGTGCGGTTGCAAAATTCACGCACTGCATGCACATATTCCGTAGAGAGCACAAATGAGCCCCGTTCTGCCTGTATAAGCTCGAGCACAACTGCAGCAGGAGGCTCAGCCATATTTTGCAACGCATCGATATTGTCGGCTTCTATAAAGTGAATATTGGGCAATAATGGACGGTATGCTCCACTGTAATATTCATTGCTCATAAGACTCAAGGCGCCCTGAGTACCTCCATGATAGGCATTAATTTGAGCCACAAACGCTGACCTTCCGGTGAATCGTCTGGCCAGTTTCATGGCGCCTTCTATGGCCTCACTGCCTGAATTTACAAAATAGAAATTATCAAGTTGCGGTGGTAAAACATTGCCAAGTGCTTGCGCCAGCTGCACCTGCGGCGACTGCACCACTTCCCCGTACACCATTAGGTGCATATATTTATCCAGCTGCGTATGAATAGCTTCAAGTACTTTGGGATGCCTGTGCCCAAGCGAAGAAACAGAAATCCCTGAAATCAAATCCAGGTATTTTTTGCCTGTGGCATCATACAAATAATGGCCTTCTGCCCGCTCAATCTCCAGCAACAGCGGTGCATCGCTCGTTTGTGCGAGATGATGTAAAAAAAATTGTCGGTTACCGATGTGCGGCATGAAAACCTGCTGTTAGTATATGGAAAGCAAACGATCCAGTGAGCGGAAAAACTGCTCGGTAGGTTCATTGCGGTTCCAGATGACCTTGGCTCTGCTGTAGTAGGGCCTTCTTTTTTCATTAAGGTCAGAAATTTGCTTATGCAGGCTTTTGTCCTGGGACAGCAATGGCCGTTCAATATGGCTTTCTTCCAGTCTTCTCTCTATCTCGGCAAGTTCTGTATTGAGGTAAACCGTGAGTCCATTTATGCTCATGTTTTCCATGTTATTGTCCCATACAGGTGTTCCGCCACCGCAACTCACGACGCACTGTTTATATGAAAATGTAACGTGTAAATATTTCTGCTCTATTTTCCTGAAACCCTCCTCACCGAGTTCTTCAAAAATTTGAGGAATACTTTTTTTCTCATTTTTTTCAATGAGTTCGTCCAAATCAACAAAATCCCATCCCATTTTGTGAGACAGCCATTTTCCTGTGTGGCTTTTGCCTGACGCGGGCAACCCTAAGAGATAAATTTTATCCATGACGCAAACGGGGATCGAGCCAAATATAGCACATCTCTGTGATAAGATTGACAAAAAAGAAAATTATTGCCGTAAAAAGTACGGATCCCATGATTACGGGAAGATCTGAATTTTGGAGAGCATCGATGGCTACTTTTCCCAAGCCTTTCCAGTTGAAAATATATTCTGTAAAAAAAGAGCCTGCAAGCAAACTGCTCAACCAGCCTCCAATGGATGTAACCAGTGGATTTACCGCATTGGGAAATGCATGTAACCAGATTACTTTCCACTCAGTCAGTCCCTTGGCACGGGCCGTGCGGATATAATCCTGATAAAGCACATCCACCATGGTATTTCGGGTAAGTTGAATAAAAACTGCCAAGGGTCTTAATCCCAGTGCCACAGCAGGTAAAATTAGATTTTTCCATGCCAGATAACGGCCTTCGCCCATGGGATCAACTTCCCAAAGACTACCGGTCATTTCCAGCCCTGTGTATTGTTTCCAAACATAACCAAAAAGCCAGGCAATGAGCATGGCGCTGAAAAATGCGGGAAGTGAAATACCTGCTGCTGATAATGCTACGATAGAATTGTCAAAGACAGTGCCTCTTTTAATTGCAGACAACACGCCCAGTGGAATTCCCAGTGCAAGTGCAAACAGTAAGGCTGAGAATGCAAGCACCATGGTTCCGGTGAAAGCCTCAGCAATGATGCCCGAAACAGGTTTTTTATTTTGGAAACTTGTTCGGAGGTAAGGTGCTTTCAAAATCAAGGTTCCTGATTCCATACTGGCCACCTTTACCCCACCCGTCTGATTGGGTCTTTGACTGCCAGCGGGATACCATGAAACAGGAGAAAGATCGTTGATGTAAAAAACCAACTGCTTCCATTTGGGCTGATCCAGACCAAGGTCCCTGATGATAGCATCGGTAGTGGCTTTATCACTGCGCTGTCCGGAAAGGATTTGCTCCGGAGACGGTAAAATCATAAACAGGCTAAAGATAAAAAGCAGTAAACCAAATAAAACTGCCAGCAGGAATTTGATTTTACCGACAATGAACGCCCTCATTTAGAGGTTAGTTTTTGTAATTTACTGGTAGATGGCAGATTCCTTCCGCTCCATTTGGCTAAGACAACGGCATCTTTGAACAGATAGAGCGTGGGATTATAACGCGCCAGCGTCATCAGCATTTTCTGATCGGCCGAAAGAAAGGTAAATGGAAGTTTTTGTGCCTTAACATAAGCTGCCGATGGCTCAGCACTGCTCGCTGTTACAGGGTAAAAGGCTACCTTATTTCGCTTAGACCAGTTGAATATTTCACTAATTTCAGGATTAGCTCCATTATACCCTTTATCGGTGTATGTAAAAACCCAAAGCAACTTATAACCTTTGCTAAGGATAAAACTATCCTTCAAATCAGCGCCAGTGCGCGGATCTGAAATAGCAAAGTCATGTATAGGGCTTTTGTAACCTTCAATAATAATTTTGTCTATTCTCCGTCTGAATTTCCATCTTTCTTTTTCAAACTTCTCATACCCATCCGTGTATTCTTTTGTGGTAACACTTACACTGTCTTTGCCTTTTTCCAATACAAAAAGCATTTGAACACTGTCAGACGCGCGCATTCCTCTCGGAATTTCAGTCATGATTTTATGAATATCATTGCCGGGTTTGTAAGGCAGAAAATCCCATAAAGGAAGATACAGGTAACATAACCATCCAAAGGCGGCAGAAAGCAAGCTAATTACCCCCATGAACTTCCAGCCGAAGCCTTTGCTAAACCATGGTTTAATGTATGATCTGCCAAAAACAATAATCAAGATAAGGCCACTGAGAATTACATCTTTGAAAAAGGACTCTTTGGGTTTCAATTTGATAAAATCTCCAAAGCAACCGCAATCTGTAACTTTATTAAAAATCCATGAATACCAGGTAAGGAAAGTGAAGAAAACGATGAGGAGCAGCATGGACAAGGAGGTAAATGTGATACTCCAGCCCACCAACAATGCAAAACCCAAAATTACCTCCAGGGCACAAAATGCAACCGACAGATACAAGCTGTATTTCTTGTTGGACAGGAAGAACCCGTGCAGTGCACCTTCTTTCTTAACGTAAGGCTCCAGTTGAAGATCTGTTTTAAATACATCACTGTGGCTGCTTTCAAAGTGGACATCTTTCTGGTAGATGGTTTTGCCGGCTACTACACACCTTACTACCGCCATAGATTTGGACCCTGAATCCTGAGCTTGTAAGGCGATTTCACCTGCCGGCAATTTTTTGTAGGTAGCATTGAGTTTGAGATTATAAGTTCTGCGAGGTGCTTTGGGCTTATTTCTTTTGCCTTTTTTTTCTACGCTTGTTAGAGCAGAGTCTTTGGTAACTGCAGAATCTGGGATGGCAACTGCAGACTCGCTGTTAACCTGAATATTCAGGGGTGCAGTTTTGTCTGAACTGAACAATGGGTAACTTGTTTGCAGTAAAAGCTTGGCTCCGTCCAGCAACTGAATATGCAAGGAATCTTGTTTTTGTGCAACATCTGCAGCAAAAACATCGAAGTATTCATTGAGTTTGATGGCAAAACCACTGGGGTCATTCAATTTCACCATTCCGGAAAAAATGAAGAGCAAAGCGGTAAAAACGCGTGATATCTGAACGACTATTCTCATTGTTCCTGCATTCTGATTAAGGCAAAAATAGCATAATTAATAATATCCTGATAATTTGCCGAAACACCTTCACTGGCGATGGTTTTACCGGCGTTATCCTCAATCTGTTTGATACGGGCAATTTTTACAAGTATTAGGTCTGTAAAACTGCTAACCCGCATATCGCGCCAAGCTTCACCGTAGTCGGTATTCTTCATTAGCATGAGGTCACAGGTCAAATGGGTGTGGTAATCATAAAGTTCCAGGATTTCTTTGATATCGTCGGTATCGTGCTTTTCATCTAAAAGCTGCAATTGTATAAGCGCAATAATGCTGTAGTTAATAATTCCCATGAATTCCCCTTCAATATCCTCTCCCACCAGATTCTTCCCGCTGATTTCAATATTGCGTATGCGTTGTGCTTTTATAGAAATCTGGTCGGTGATGCTTTGGGGCCGGAATACCCGCCATGAAGTGCCATAATCCGTGTTTTTTTTCTCGAAAATATTTCTGCAAATGTGCAGAATGGCATTGTATTGTTCACGGGTTTTTTCCATCTCCTGAGTATGTTGCGAATTTAAAGCTTCAGCCATGCATTTATTAATCAATTTTTAGGCCAATTTATTCACATGTCAGGGCTTTGACAAAATATTCTATTAAAAATTTGCTATTTTGGATTTTTCTTCGTATATTTAATAAATAAACTTTTTGATAATTATGAATGCCGATTTTAATGAACTTTACAAATCTTTAAACACCGAACAGAAACTCGCAGCAAACACCCTGGAGGGACCTGTAATGGTTATTGCAGGCCCGGGAACGGGTAAAACCCAGATTCTGGCTGTCAGAATCCTTAACATTCTCAATCAACCGGACAGCAGGCCGCAAGACATTTTGTGTTTAACCTACACCGATGCCGGTTCGTATGCCATGCTGAATCGACTCAGTAAATTCATGGGGGCCGATGCCTACAAAGTCAACATTCACACTTTTCATGGTCTTTGCAACACCATCATCAAAGAAAATCCCGAATTGTTTTCCAAAGGAAACCTTCGGGTAATGGATGACCTTGACAAGCTGGAACTGCTGGACAGTTTGATTAGAACCATACCTTCAGGATCGGTGCTTCAAAATTTTCAGGAGCAACCGTATTATCTGAGAAAATCGCTTGAAAAAGTATTTAACCTTATGCAAAGCGAAAACCTGGATATTGCTTTCTTTGAACAGGGTATTGATAAACTAAAGGATGAGGATTCCTTTAAGGAAGCATTTCCGGGTTTTGTTTACCAGAGGGTATCCGGTGATAATGTAAAGGGAGATTTAAAGCGGAAAGACTATGACACACACCTAAAAGAATGGCAAAAGCTACGCGAAGCGGCCGCTTTATTTCCAAAGTACCAGGAAATGAAAAAAGAGTCCGGGCTTTATGAATTCAGCGATATGCTTCAATGGGTTTTGAATGCTTTCAAAACAAACCCAGACCTGCTTATGACCTACCAGGAAAAATACCAGTATGTGCTTGTGGATGAATATCAGGATACTTCGGGCATACAAAATGAATTGTTGTATGAGCTGATTTCTTTCTGGGAAGAAAACCCTAACTGTTTTGTGGTGGGTGACGATGATCAAAGCATTTATGCTTTTCAAGGGGCCAGGGTTAGCAATATGATGGATTTTGCTAAACGCTATGAGCAAAACATCACCAAAATTGTGCTTACCCAAAACTATCGCAGCACTCAGATAGTGCTTGATGGGGCAAAAACACTGATTGAGAACAATAAAAAAAGACTGGTCAATACATTTTCCGAATTAAGCAAAGACCTGACCGCCTCGGGTGATAACTGTCATTACGAGCCTATTCCCATTCATTATCACGCCTATAAAAATCGTTTTCATGAAGCACTCGGCATCTGCAACCAGATTGCAGCACTAACAGACGCAGGCTGTGCACCAGACGAGATAGCCGTTATTTACCCAAAACATAAAATTGCGGATGAACTCGCCGACATTTTATTGCAGAAAGAGGTTCCCTTTACGCTTGCACGCAGTGTAGATATTCTGCAGGAACCGCTGATTATTCAATTGCAGGGATGGCTTCAGTATTTAGCCAGTGAACTTGAAGTTCCTCACAAAGGGGAATATCTGATTTATACTTTGCTGCATTATCCGCTGTATGATATAGCACCATTTGAAGTATCGAAGATTGCGACTGAAATTTATTCAAGGCGACATGAGAAACTAAAGTGGCGTGATTTTCTGGCGGAATACATCCATCAAAATCCAGAGCCATTGCCGGCAGGGACCCAAAGTCGTGAAGCACTGAGAAAGCTATGGAATCAGGCAGATGAATGGATTAAAAAAGCGGCGGGTATGACGGTTCCGCAGCTGATCCAAGAGGTTATTTCTGAGGGTGGTTTTTTGAAAATGGCCATGCAAAGCGAACAGCGGGAATGGTACATGGAACAACTTCACACATTCTTAAGCCATGCCATTGCGGCCAATCAAAAGAATCCGTACCTCACCCTCACCCAATACATGGAAGCATTGGACAAAATGAAGCGGAATGAAATCGCCATCCGACTTGAAAAAAGAATTGGCAGCAAATCCGGGGTGGTTTTAACCACAGCCCACAGCAGCAAAGGGCTGGAATACCGCCATGTTTTTATCATCGGCTGCGAAGAAGAATCCTGGGACAAAGACCGAAGCAGTTCACTTCCCTATAAAATCAAATCTTTTTTTCAGGGTTTGAAGCATTCAGTTAAAGACCAAAACGAGGAGGATGCTGACAAAGAAGAAAGACGCAGATTGTTTTATGTGGCCATGACACGTGCCAAAGAATCCCTGCATTTAAGCTGGGGGAACGAAAAAATCAGTGCGAAGACCACATTGCAGAAAAAAAGCAAGTTTCTACAAGAACTGATTGGTAAAAATGAAATAGCTGAGATCGAGCTTGATAAAATGGATTTGATTTTGGCCGAATCGCAATTACTGACCAGGGTTGCACAGCCCATATTGAAAATAGAAGATACCGAGTGGTTAAATCAGCAATTGCAGGATTTTACCTTTTCTCCGTCTACCCTCTACGATATTCTGGAATGTGGTTTGCGTTTTTACTTTGGCCGTATGGTGCGGGTACCGTCTGCTCCCAGTGCAGCATTAGGTTACGGATCGGCTGTTCATAATACACTATGGAAAACTGTGGATGTAGGGCATCCACAGCAGCAATGGCCGGATGAATCTGCATTTCTTGCACTTTTTGAAACTGAATTATTCAAGCAAAGAGGGGCTTTCACCCCGGCAGGATACCAGCTGAAATTGGACCAGGGCCGTGAGCGTCTGCCTCAATACTACCGCTCCAGGTTACCCATCTGGCAATCGGATAAAGGCAAGGGAATCATTCTTGAAAAATGGCTGGAGTCCAGTATTGATGGTATAAAAATCGGTGGGAAGGCCGACAAAATCATCGTTGAAAACGATCAGGTAATTGTGATAGACTACAAAACCGGAAAACCGGAAAATGCCGACGCATCGTTCAGCCCGCCAACCCAGGATAGTCTTGACAAAGGCAAATTACCGCCAAAATATTGGTTTCAGCTGGGTATGTACATGTTGATTGTAAATTATTATACCGAAAGGAACTGGAATGGCATTGCTGCCAAGATTGATGCGGTGGAACAGGATGAGAAAAAAGAATTCCCCACTTTCACTCAGTATTATGACAGTGAAGATCTTGCATTGCTGAAAGATTATCTGATTGCAGGCAATCAAAAGCTACGCAGTTTGGAGTTCCTGAAAGGCTGTGGCAGTGAAGATTGTGAATGGTGTCAATTTGCAAAATCAACCGGTCAGGCCATTTTGCCCGAATCCTTGCAAGACGAAGAAGATTAATCCTGAATCTGAAGCGTTCGGCAAGCTTTTTCGCAACAAAGCTCTTCAGCCTTTTTTCGGCTGAGATTTTTATCGGAAGCAACTACTTCATCATCAATCAAAACAGATACCACATACAGATCTTTTCTGCCGTGGGTGTCTGTTTTGTGCTTCCATGACACTGTCTTTTTTTGCTGCTGTGCCCATTTCAACAAAACGGCCTTGTAGCTGATGGTCGTATTCATCAGTTTTTCCAGGTCTAGGTACTGACCTATCAGTCTTTGGGTAATAAACGTTTTGGATTTGCTGTAACCATGATCCAGATATAATGCACCTATCAGGGCCTCCATTGCATTGCCAGCTATAGACTTTACTGCGGTTGGATGCTTCAACAGCTCAGGTTTTAAATTCATCAGTTGAATTAATCCCAGTCTGTTGGCGAGATAACTCATTTGCTCACGGTTAACCACCCTCATGCGCATTTCGGTAAGAAAACCCTCCTGTTTCGACGGATAACGCATAAAAAGCATTTCAGCCACTACTGCATCGAGTATGGCATCGCCCAAAAACTCGAGGCGTTCATTATCCGAAATACTTTTTTCGGATTTGTCGGCATTATTTACTGAAGAATGCCTTAATGCCTCCCGATAAATTGCGAGCCTATGGGGCTTAAGACCGGTGAGCCGGTAAATCTGATCTGAAAATCTTTTGGAATCTGAAGATAAAAAAAGCCGTACTGCCAACGTTGGAATCAGTCTTCGTACCGTTTAAAAATAACGGAAGCATTGTGTCCGCCGAAGCCGAAAGTATTGCTAAGCGCTGCCCTCACATCGCGCTTTTGAGGCTTGTGAAAGGTAAGATTAAGCCCTGCATCAATTTCCGGATCATCAGTAAAATGATTGATGGTGGGTGGAACAATACCTTCTTTTATAGCAAGAATTGAGGCTACTGCTTCAATGGCACCTGCACCGCCGAGAAGATGACCGGTCATACTTTTCGTACTGCTTATGTTGAGGTTGTAGGCATGCTCCCCAAAAACACCCAAAATAGCTTTTGTCTCGGCTATATCACCAAGTGGTGTGCTTGTTCCGTGTACATTGATATAATCAACTTCGTCGGCAGACATACCTGCATCTTCCAAAGCCTGTTTCATTACGTTTTTGGCCCCAAGTCCTTCTGGATGAGGCGCTGTAATGTGGTAGGCATCTGCGGTCATTCCGCCGCCTACAAGTTCTGCATAAATTTTAGCACCGCGGGCTTTCGCATGTTCAAGATCTTCAAGAATGATGGCTGCGCCACCTTCGCCCAGAACAAAACCATCGCGGTCTTTGTCAAACGGACGGGATGCAGTTGCATAATCATCATTTCTTTCTGACAGGGCTTTCATGTTACTGAAACCACCCATCGCTGGCTCGTTTACACAAGCCTCACTGCCGCCAGTTACCATAACATCTGCCTTACCCAGGCGAATGAGGTTAAATGCATCAATGATACTGTGCGTGGCTGTTGCGCAAGCTGAAACTGTGGCATAATTGGGGCCGCGAAACCCGTGTTTAATGCTGATATAACCCGAGGCTATATCGATAATCATTTTGGGAATAAAGAAAGGAGAAAAACGCGGAGTACCATCTCCTTTAGCATAATCCACCACTTCATTGAAGAAGGTGGTGAGACCGCCAATTCCCGAACCCCAGATAACGCCAACGCGGTCGGGATTAAAGGATTGTTGTAACAGGCCTGAATCCAGTATGGCCTCATCGGCTACCACAACACCAAAATGGGTAAAGGGATCCATTTTTCTGGCTTCCTTTCTGTCCATATACTGGGTTATGTCAAAATTCTTCACCTCGCAGGCAAAGCGAACTTTAAATAATGTGGTATCAAAACGTGTAATTGGGGCGGAACCTGAAACACCGTTCAGGAGCCCATCCCAATAAGCATCAAGCGTATTGCCGACGGGTGTAAGAGCACCCATGCCGGTTACAACAACCCTTCTGAGTTGCATGAATTTTACTTTTTGTTTTCTTCGATGTAACGAATGGCTTCACCCACAGACTGAATTTTTTCAGCCTGATCATCGGGGATGCTGATATCGAATTCTTTTTCGAACTCCATAATCAGTTCAACGGTGTCAAGCGAGTCTGCACCCAGATCATTGGTGAAACTGGCTTCGTGGGTTACTTCTGATTCTTCTACGCCAAGCTTATCTACGATGATAGCTTTAACTTTGGTTGCGATTTCTGACATGTTTTTGTTATTTGGATTTGCGGTGCAAAATAAAACAATTTTTCACATACAAGGTATCAGGTTCTTAATTTTGCAGAACCTTTATGCCTAAAAAGGAATATCTGGACTTTGATTTTGACGGTGTTGCATTCCGTGCAATAGCCGTGCACACTGCATTACCGCCTGCTCTTCTTGCGTGGCAGGCAGACAGAATTCTGGGGACAAAGTTTTCGTTGCGACCTGATTCTTTTCCATTAATCACAAAAAAAGTCATTTCTGAACACACACAGTATTACTTTCGTGAAGAAGAATTCGGTGGTGAATGGTGGCTTCTGGAAAATCAGGGAACCCAAGGTTTACTCATGAACGTAAAACCTCAGCCTGACATGTTACTGATTGGCAGGGGCGGTGAGGATGAAACAAAAGGAACTGACTGGCCTGAAAAGCTCAAAGCAGTGCAAGGAATAGCCATGGTTTACCTGGTAAGTGATAAAGAGAAAAAAAAACTGACATGGATTACGTTTCTGGCGGAAAAGGTGAAAGAAAAGGAAAAAGATTAAAATGAACAAAAGTTTGTTTAACAAGACAAAAATTGTAGCTACGATTGGACCTGCTACGCAGGAAGAAGAAATATTAAAAAGAATTATTGAAGCCGGAGTGGATGTTTGCCGGTTAAATTTTTCTCATGGTACCCATGAAGGGCATCTTACTGTAATAGATCGTATACGTAAAATCAATAAGGAACTTGGAACCCATGTTTCTATCCTGATGGATCTTCAGGGTCCTAAATTGAGAATCGGCAAAGTAGACGGTGAAATACAGCTAGTTGATGGACAAATCATAACAGTTACCACAGAAGAATGTATATCAACTGCCGAAAAACTATACGTAAGCTATACAAGACTGGCCCTGGACGCAAAGCCCGGAGAGCGTATTCTGCTAAACGATGGTAAAGTTGAACTGAAAGTTACGGAAATAATAAACCAAACACAACTGTGCGCTGCCGTGGTAGTGGGCGGTGTTCTCACCTCCAACAAAGGATTTAATCTGCCCGAAACGCAGCTAACCGTGCCATCCCTCACTGAAAAAGACCTGAAGGATTTGGAATTTGGTCTGCAGCAAAATATTGATTGGGTAGCATTATCCTTTGTGCGCAAGCCTGAAGACATTCTTGAGTTGAAGCAAATTATCGGGATGCATGAAAAAGACACCCGTGTTATTGCAAAAATCGAAAAACCCGAGGCGGTCGAAAACATCAAAGAAATTGTGAAAGTTGCCGATGCCATCATGGTAGCTCGCGGTGATTTGGGTGTGGAAGTCCCGCTGCAAAGGGTTCCGCTCATTCAAAAAGATATTGTTGAAAAATGTATCCAGGCTGCCAAACCCGTTATCATTGCTACACAGATGATGGAAAGCATGATTAACGACAGTATGCCTACCCGTGCTGAAATTAACGACGTAGCCAATGCTGTTTTGGATGGTGCAGATGCTGTTATGCTAAGTGCTGAAACCGGAGTAGGTAAATATCCGGTAAGGGTGGTTGAAGTGATGAGTAGCATTATTACTGACGTAGAAAAAGACAATCGTGTTTATTTCAAAGGGAAAAAACCTGATAACTCGTCGCCCTCTTTTGCCAGCGATGAGGTTTGCTTCACTGCCGTGCGCATGAGCGACCACCTGGAAGCCAAAGCCATCGTAGCCATGACTCGCTCAGGATATACCGGATTCCGCGTTGCCAGCTATCGGCCAAAAGCCAGTGTTTTTATTTTTACGGATAATTACAGCCTGCTTACAAGGCTAAGCCTTGTTTGGGGGCTTCGGGGCTTTTATTATGATGAATATGTAAGCACGGACCAAACCTTTCAGGATGTGACCAATACACTAAAAAAAGAAAGAATTGTAAGGCCCGGTGATTGCATCATCAACTGTGCCAGTATGCCTATCCACAGGAAGCAACGCACCAATACGATTAAGGTGACGTTTGTGGATTAAGGTTATTTCTTCTTAAACATATTAAACATGCCTCCCATTTTCCCCATGAGGCCGAGCATGCCACTGTCTAAACCCAGAAACTTTAGTACACCAGATGTATCGTTGCTGTAACCACCGGAAACAAACCGCTCGCGAAGCCCCTGAAGAGCACATGCCAACGCACTTGTAGCCAATTGTCTTTTGCGTTCCGCATCCCAGTCCAGGGCATAATAGCTGTCGGCACACTTCTGAATTAGCTCCTCATAGTATGTGCTGTTGCGGAGAGCATCTTCTCCACCTTTCACAATTTCCTGCATTTCCTGGATTTTACCACTCATGGCAAGACCTTGTATGTAGGCCATTGCAGCCTGCGTGGTTATATCAAAATGGGCTTCGCTCTGACTTTCAGAAAAACCAAATTCATGACCGTGACGCAAGTGAAATTCTTTACGAATTTCGATTAAATGTTCCTGTAATTTTTGCATACTAGATGCAAATTTCGGTGCTTATACCCGTTTTATGCAAGACAATGCATGCGTATTTTGTCCTGTTTCACTGTTTTTGATGCCGGCCTCAGTTAAAAAATCTATCCTTACCTTTCCGCTGGCATGAATGATGTGGTTATCTGACAGCACAATACCGACGTGCGTAATTTTTCCGTCTTTTTCAAAAAAGGCAAGGTCACCACTCTTTTTTTCTGAATAAGAAACCTTATTTCCTTCATTTGCCTGTTGTGAAGCATCGCGGGGCAACTTTTTATCCAGAATCCCAAATACAACCTGAACCAGTCCGCTGCAATCAATACCCCATACACTGCGCCCACCCCAAAGATAAGGTGTGTGCAAAAACAACATTGACAGACCGGCTGCGTCTGCATTTTCAGGCTCAAACGCACGGGCATCAGAATAGCGAAAATCACTTCCACTGAGGTTGCACTCCAAATCATTGGGGATAATTGAGCCGGGCGATAAATCGATCCGACCTGTTGAATTCTGCATTACGGCGCCATGCACAGCCACCTTCCGAATCCATTCCGTGAAAATTACTGAAGCCGGCCTGAGATAACTTAGTGGAATCCAGCCCTTATATTCATCGTGATTGCATGACACGTTAATCCATTCGCCCTTTTCCTCTATGAGCGAGCAGGTTTCCCCAAACAACAAACTACTTACCATTTCCGAAGCGGAAGATGCTTCAGATCGCACCGGAACCCACGATTGCGTACAGATAAATTGCATAGTTCAAAATTGATAAAGAATCTTCAAACTTGGTATGAAAAAAAATAATAATTACAGATGAAGTCGCTCCTTGCGGTCCAGTAAAACTTCTTTACTTTCTACATGGTCAGGATCGGGCACACAGCAATCTACCGGGCACACTGCGGCACACTGCGGTTCTTCATGAAAACCCGTGCATTCGGTACATTTATCCGGTACAATAAAATATACTTCGCTGCTGATAGGCGCAAACTTTTCGTTTGCATCCACTATCCTGCCGTCCGCCATGGTAAACGAACCCTTTACACCGGTTCCTTGGGATATTGTCCATTCAAGACCCGCTTCATATATCGCGTTATTTGGGCATTCCGGCTCACAAGCTCCGCAATTGATACATTCATCGGTTATAATTATTGCCATAATGTGCTGCAAAATTACAACACTTGCGTATTTTCGAGCACCCATTCTAAAACTATTCCGATGATTTTTGGCGTGCTCAGCGATATTCATGATAATCTGCCTATGCTGGCGGCAGCTATTAAGCGTTTTTCGGGTGAAAAAGCGGAAGCTCTGGTTTTTTGCGGAGACTTTTGTTCGCCCTTTGCGGCCAAAATGCTGGCCGAATCAGGATTGCCTGTACATGCTGTATTTGGAAATAATGATGGAGATCGTTTCAACATCCAAAAAGTATGTGCAGATTACAGCAATATTAAATTTCATGGTGAATACATTGGAGATCTGGATTCGCAGCTGCAGCTTGGTGGACTGAAAATTGGTGTTAGCCACTATCCTTTTTATGCCAAGACCATGATTAAGACCGGATGGTATGATTGTGTGTTTTACGGACACAATCATAAAGCTGAAAAACAAAAATTCGGCAACGCTCTGTTGCTGAATCCAGGCGAAGTAGCCGGTGTTTTTGGAAAGGCCAGCATTGGCATCATAGATGCTAAAAGCCGTAGCTCGGCAATTATAGACTTATAACTTGCCTGAAATCTCCTGCAGGACTTCAGGATGTGCGTGTTTGACAATATACGCAATAATTTTCTTTGTATTTACTTCTGCCGGACCATCATTAACGATATGCAAATTACAGCGTTCTTTATGCGAAACAATGTGTTTATCCCAGGCAGGCATTACGTGATTATGCCACTGGTATAAGCTTCGTTCTCTGGGAATACCCCTCTCCCGCATATCCCTGTCGAGCCTTCGCTCCAGGCTCAATTGCATATCTGCTTCAATAAAAATTCTGCAAGACAGAAGGTTGTCAATTTCCGGGAAATCAAACACAAAGAGTCCTTCTGCAATTATCACAGGCGCAGATTCAATAATGTCGACCCTTTCAGGCGCATCATGATTTTCGAAGTTGTACTTTTTCAACAACACCTGCTTGCCTTCCATCAACTTCAGTAAATCTTCATGAAATTGCCGGTGGTAAAGGGCCTCCGGCAAATCGAAGTTGGTAATTCCATTTTCATCTTTCTCTTGCTCATGCAAGGGTTTATAATAATCATCAAAACTGATTACCGCTACTTTTTCCTGAAGTATCTCCTTAATTTTTTCAATAAAATAGGTCTTTCCGGAGCCGCTAAGCCCTGTAATTCCCATTACCCACTTTTCCGATGTCGATTTCAAGCTATTTCTTTTTGCGTTTTTTGAAAATTTTTGTTTTCACTTCTTCGCCTTCATCATTATACCATTGCTTGGCGAGAATGTAACCTTTGTCATCATAAAACTTCCATTCACCTACCGTTACACCATTGCTGTAGCTACCTTCTCTCATCTGGTAATGCGTTGAAAATCCGTGTTTCCAATAGCCTGACTTTTCTCCGTCATCGTAAAACCCTGTTGTTTCAACTTCGCGATCCCGCCACTCCGCATATCGCCCATCACGTTTCCCGTTTTTCCATGTTTCCAAACTCAGGGTATCGCCTTTAAAGCCATATTTTATAAATGCCCCATTCTTCTCTCCCTGGTTATAATGTTCTTCAGCAAGCAACTTACATCCGATTTCATCATATACCCTGTAAATGCTGTCTTGCTTGCTATTTTTAAAATAACTCTCCTCAGCAGGACAGCCACTTTTGTGATATTTATAATGCGCCCCATTTTTCACCCCCATGTTGTAGGTTATTTGATAACGGGGCAAACCTGTGGGATACCAAGCAAAAACATCCCCATTGGGAACGTCGTTAACAAAAGTAGCAGACTGTTCTTTATTACCATTGGTGAACCAGGTTTGATTGCTGCCATTTCTTATTCCATTGCTGTAAAACGCAGCATATTGCTTCACACCGTTGGGATAATAGCCGATGATTTCACCATCCAGCTTACCATTGTTAAAATTGCCGCTATTTTTTATGGCACCGTTGGGGTAATAATAGCTGTACGGTCCATTTTTATAACCCTGCACCCAGGTTTCGGAAGCCACAAGCACATTATTCTCCGTAAACTCCTTGTAGCTGCCGTTTCTGAAGCCATCTACCCAATAAATCTCTTCATTTACCACTTTATTGTCCCATAATTTAACACTTATTCCAGTAAAGGGTCTGTTTTTTGAAAACGCCACCCCATTGCGCATCTCAAGGTTTTCAAAAAATATTTTAGAAGGCTTTTTGGGAGTAACATCATTCTGCGCCCCACCATGTATGGAAGACAGCAGAAAAGATAATATTAGTAAAAGTCTGGTGTTGTTAATCATAATTTGATTTTTCAAAATTAAGGTGTTGGTGTAGCTTTACCGAAAACGATTTTCCACATGCATTTGGACAAGATCAGAGACTACTGTTTGGGGTTGCCATTGGTAACTGAATCGTTTCCGTTTGATGAGAATGTGCTGGTATGGAAAGTGGCAGGCAAAATGTTTTGCCTTGGAGACATTACCCGATTTGACAGCATTAATCTCAAATGTGACCCTGAATGGTCTGCAACTCTTCGAGATGAATACCCTCAGATTGTTCCGGGATGGCATATGAACAAAACGCTTTGGAACACAGTTTATTTGGAAGGATTGCAGGAAAAATTCATCGAAAGCCTAATTTTGCACTCATACCAAGAAGTGGTACGGAAATTGCCTAAAAAGATTCAATCAACCATTCAAATTTAAAATGAATAAATACATAACCACCGCGCTGGCCTTTGCCTTCATAGGTGTATCTATGGCGCAGAAAAAAGCGGCAAAAGACAAGAAAAACACAAAAATGAACGAAATACCACAAATCATTCAAGCACAGCCTGATGGCATGTATGCAGAAATGCAAACCAACAAAGGCAGTATCTTTTTGACCCTGCATCACAAACAAACTCCGGTAACGGTTTGCAATTTTGTAGGTCTTGCTGAAGGAAAAATTAAAAACACAGCAAAGCCAACCGGTGTTCCCTATTACGATGGCATCAAGTTTCACCGTGTAATAGCCAATTTCATGATACAGGGTGGCGATCCACAGGGCAATGGCACCGGCGGTCCCGGATACAACTTCGATGATGAGTTTTCTCCCGAATTGAAACATACCGGTCCGGGCATTCTTTCTATGGCCAATGCAGGTCCCGGCACCAACGGCAGCCAGTTTTTTATTACCCATGTTCAAACCGACTGGCTGGATGGCAAACACAGCGTGTTCGGTAAAGTAATTGAGGGGCAGAACATTGTAGACGCCATACAGCAGGGTGACTCCATCGTTAAGCTTAAAATTTATCGCAAAGGGGGTGATGCTGAAGCATTCACCGCTACCCAGGAAATGTTTGATCAGTTGCAGGCACCACTTAAAGTTGCCAAAGAAGAGAAGATAAAAAAACAGGATTTTGCCCGCAATGATGAAGAAGTTTTAAAGATGTATCCTACCGCCCTGAAAACCGAAAGCGGATTGTGGTATGTGATTGAACAAGCCGGAACCGGTGCAAAAGCTTCTGCTGGCAAACAGGTTAAAGTGCACTACAGCGGAAAACTGGCCGACGGCATGGAATTCGATAATTCATATAGCCGTAATGAGCCCATTGCTTTTCAGCTTGGTGTCGGACAAGTAATTCCGGGTTGGGACGAAGGCATTGCACTGATGAGTGTAGGTGCCAAGTTTAAACTTATTATTCCTTCTAAGCTTGGTTACGGACCCAGGGGCGCAGGTGGTGTAATACCTCCCAATGCCACCTTGATCTTCGACACTGAACTGATGGAAGTTAAATAATTGCCGAACGATGAATCTAACAGAGAACTTTGAATCACTGGTAGATACGTTCACAAAGAATACCGCAAAAATTTGCGGTATTCTTTTTAATATCGATGACCAAATATTTTTCAGAAAGCCCACACAAGACGGTTGGTGTGTGGCGGAAATCATCGAACATTTGTTAATCTCTGACAGGACTGGGTTATTTGCCATTGTGAGAAAATCACAGCCCACCGAAAGAAATCCATTGGAAATAATGGGTTTGCTTGAAGAGCGAAGTAGCACAAAAAATTTAAAAATTGAGGCTCCGGAAGCCGCTATGCCCAAAGGTATCTTTAAAACAAAGGAAGAAGCCATTGATGCATGGAAGTCCAACAGGGAAAACGTGCTTAAAAAAGTAAATCCGGACAATATATGGATGCTGGCGGCGGGTTTTGAACACCCAAAACTGGGCATGCTTACCACGGCTGAATGGATGCTGTTTATGTGCTGGCATAGCGAACATCATCTGCCTCAAATCGAAAGATGCATTTAGAATTAGAAAAGCAACATTTCAGGTTTCGAAAAACTTGCTTTTGCACTGTTGAAAACTACTGAATTAGTTTCTTACACGTTCCTGAATTCCCATACTACTTTTGTATCCCGTAGCGACCAAATCACATCGCTTTTCCAACATGAAAAAAGCCAAATTCGTCTTCGTTACGGGTGGAGTTACCTCCTCTCTCGGCAAAGGCATTATCTCCGCATCACTGGCAAAACTTTTACAGGCCACGGGTTACAGTGTAACCATCCAGAAATTTGACCCGTACATCAACGTAGACCCGGGAACCCTAAACCCCTATGAGCACGGAGAATGCTATGTAACCGAAGACGGTGCGGAGACCGATCTTGACCTTGGTCACTACGAGCGTTTTCTGAATACGCCCACCTCGCAAAACAATAACGTTACCACCGGGCGGGTTTACCAGACCGTAATTGAAAACGAACGCCGTGGCGATTACCTGGGCAAAACCGTTCAGGTAATTCCCCACATTACCGATGAGATTAAAAAACGCATGCGGTATTTGGGTGAGAGTGGGGATTATGACATTGTTATCACCGAAATCGGGGGAACTGTGGGCGATATTGAATCGTTGCCATACGTGGAAAGCGTGCGTCAGTTGCTTTGGGATATGGGACCTGAAAATGCCATTGTTATCCACCTTACCCTCATTCCCTACCTGGCAGCAGCAGGCGAATTAAAAACCAAGCCCACCCAGCACAGTGTGAAAATGCTGCTGGAACAAGGTGTTCAACCCGATATACTGGTTTGCCGCACCGAAAAGCACCTTACCACAGAAATGCGCCGAAAAATTGCACTATTCTGCAACGTACACCAAAACGCAGTTATCGAAAGTATTGATGTAAGCACCATTTATGAGGTTCCTATGGTGATGCTGAAAGAGAAACTGGATAAGGTTGTTTTGAATAAGCTAAAGCTGAGACGCCCACAGGAACCCAACCTTGATCAGTGGCGGGATTTTCTTTTCAGGCTGGAACATCCCAAAAGTGAGGTAAATATTGCGCTTGTAGGCAAATATGTAGAGTTGCCCGATGCCTATAAATCCATCAACGAAGCGTTCATACATGCCGGTGCTGCCAATGAGTGTAAAGTGAATGTAACCTACATACACAGCGAACTAATTACCGGAGGCAATGCACCCCATAAACTAGTCGGTTTTGATGGCATTTTGGTCGCACCGGGTTTTGGTAATCGCGGAATCGAAGGAAAGCTAACTGCCGTGAAATATGCCCGTGAAAACAATATCCCTTTCTTTGGCATTTGCCTGGGAATGCAGTGCTCTGTGATTGAGTTTGCACGCAATGTGCTTGGCTTGAAAGATGCCCACTCGGCCGAAATGGCAAATGAAACCAAAAACCCTGTGATCGATTTGATGGAAAATCAGAAAAAAATCAGTCACATGGGCGGTACCATGCGTTTGGGATCTTACGCCTGTGAGTTAGCGAAAGGTTCGCAAGCGCAAAAAGCTTACGGCAAAGCAAAAATTATTGAAAGGCACCGCCACCGTTACGAATTCAACGATAAATACAAAAAACGCATGGAGGAAGCCGGCATGAAAATTACAGGCACCAACCCGGATAACGGGCTGGCCGAAATTGTAGAGATTCCCGAGCATAAATGGTTTGTGGGGGTTCAGTTCCACCCCGAACTGAAAAGCACGGTAGCCAATCCCCACCCTCTGTTCGTAAAATTCATCAAAGCTGCGATGGAATAACCCTGCCAAACGATGCAATTTCTTCCTTACAAAAAATGGAAATCTGGCGGATACCACAAGGAAGAGGTAATCATTGGTTTATTGTTTTGCCTGGCACTGATTCCTGTACTTCGCAACATCAGTGCCGATAATGATCTTGATATTTTTTATCTGGCGGCGGAGGAACTTCGCCTAGGTACCAATCCATATAACGGACCACACATGTTTGGCATGTGGTACTATTACAGCCCACTTTTTGCTTCTGTATTGGCACCACTTACCCTTTTCCCTGTTCAGGTACTAAAAGTACTGTGGATGTTGCTGGGATTTGTCATGCTAAACCGCATTTACGTTTTACTAAGAAGATTTCTCAATGTCGGATACAGCAGCCGTGAAACCTGGTTTTTAATTGCGTTGGCTTTTAATTCATACCATGCGGTTTTCATGAACCTACTATATGGTCAATTAACCATTTTAATTTTTTGGTGCTGTTTAGAGGGTATTTACAGGATGAAAGAAAGCCAATATATCGCTGGCGGCTTATCATTTGCCCTGGGCATTAATATCAAAATTCTGCCCGTTTTTTTCTTTTGGTATTTTGTTCTCAAACGCAACCTGAAAGCCTTTTTCATGATAAGCGCAGGAATTGCAGTACTCATACTTATCCCCTACCTGTATTTGTCTGCCGGTTACCACACTCAAATTATGAAAGACTGGCTGGGATTGTTAAATCCATTGAACAAAGAGCATGTGAACACTGTAGGAGAAGGCGGTTTTACCGATTTTGCCAGCCTGCTTACCCGTTATTTCACCAATACAGTTGTTCGCGGAGAAGGCAATTACTCCATAGCAGCGCTCAGCACAAAACAGATATTCCTGATTCAATGGACTTTTAGGGTATTTATTACTGTATTATGCGCATGGGTATTATTGAAATTAGTTCCGCGTAAATTCAATGGTGAAAAAGCTATACTCGCGGGTGCTGCATTTTTCATGGCCTGCATTCCTGTTGCTTTTCCGCACCAGCGCGATTACTCGGTAATGATGTGTATTCCAGCGGTGGCATTGATGCTGCATGGTTTTATTGTTAACGGTTTTCGCCTGCCAAAAGGCTTACAAATATTCACGCTGACAACAATGACCCTAATGGGTCTAATTATATTTTTCCCATTATTGCCATGGCCGGTGCGTCACTTTATCATGGAAAGCAGAATTCCGGGCTGGGGAATGTTGTTGTTTATTCCCAATGTAATATTGTGGTGGAAATTCCTACCCGATTCAGTTACCCAGAAAGAGGGAATGTAGCAACTGCTGTGAACGCACCGCCTTCTTACCGACAGCTTTTTTAACCATCGTGTTCTGCATACCTGCATCCAGCACACGGGCTTTGACATTGTCGGCCAGCTGGGTTTCCAGAACCTGTATAAGTACTTGCTTCAATTCTTTGTCCTGAACGGGAACCGTCACCTCAACCCTCGATTGAAGATTACGCTGCATTAAATCTGCGCTGCCAATGAACACTTCAGGATCTCCGCCATTTTCGAAATAAAACACCCGCGCATGCTCCAGGTATTTATCAATGATGCTTACAGCACGTATATTTGGATGATTTTCATCAATCGCAAGGCAACAGATTCCCCGCACAATCAAGTCAACTTTAACACCGGCAGATGCGGCATCCACGATGGCTTTAATGGAAGCCTCATCCACCAGAGAATTGATTTTGATAATCGCACGTGCATTCATTCCTTTTGACGCAAAATCCATCTCGCGGCACAACAGTGCAATGAAACGTTCCCGTGTATTAATCGGACTTACCCAAAGGGTTCGGAATCGGGCCTTATCAGGCCTAAAATTCTGAATCAGGTCAAACACATGTAGGCATTCCTCCCCTATTTTTTTGCGGGATGTGAGCAAAGCATGATCGCAATATAAACGGGCAGTATCTTCATTGAAGTTCCCTGTTCCAATATGCACAATATTGGTAGTTTCAAAACCCACTCTGCGTGATATTACCATAAGCTTGCTGTGAACCTTAAAATTGGGTATGCCATAAATCACATAAGCTCCTTCTTCTCTTAAACGGTTGGCCCAGTAAATATTGTGTTCCTCCATAAAACGGGCTCTCAGTTCCATTACCACAATCACCTGCTTTCCGTTTTGTATGGCGTTAATCAAGGCTTCGGCAACGCTGCTGTTTTCTGCCAAACGGTATAAAGAAATACGGATTGCAAAAACAGTGGGATCTATGGCTGCCTCCCGCAGCAGTCTGATGATATAATCAAACGGCTGGTATGGATAGCTGATTAACAAATCACGTTTTTGAATCAGGTTGAGCATGCTTTTGGCATCATCAATTTCTTTGATACGGGTTACCTGCTGTTTAGGATTTAGCAAATCGGGGCGGTTAACATCAGGAAACTTGATAAAGTCTCTGAAATTATGGTATCTGTCACCGGGGATGATGCTGTCTTTATCCGCTTTGAGTTTGCGGGTCAGAAAATCTAGTAAATCCTCCGGTAATTCACGGTCATAAATAAATCGGGTTGGAGCCCCTGTTTTGCGTTGCTTAAGGCTTTTGGCTATTTTATCAATCAGCGAAACTGCCACTTCGTGGTCAATATCCAGCTCTGCATCGCGTGTAATCTTTATGGTATGCGCTGTAAACTTGTCAAAATCAAGGCTGGAAAACAATAGTGGAAAGCCAATGCGTATCATATCATCCAGCAGTATAATGCGTTTTGTTTTTTCACTGCCGGGCAGCAAATGAAATCTGCCAAGCGCCTTGGAAGGTATGTCCACTAAGGCATATTGCACCTGCCCCGACACGCTGTTTCGCATGCTCACCGCCAGGTAAATTTCACCATCTTTAATATTGGGCAATTCCTGGCCATGTTGCAGCAGCAATGGACTTATGCGGCCTGCAATTTTATTTACAAAAACATCGTGAACATAGGATTCTTCCGATTCCGACAAAACAGATTCATCCACGATTAAAATGCCTTCTTTTTTCAGTTCCTTGAGAATTTCATCCGTGTAGATGCGGGAAAATTCCTGTTGTTGAAACAAAACCGTCGCTTTAATGGATTCCAATTCCTTTTTCAGGGATTTGAATTCCTTGTTTTTGTTATCTTTATTTAGTTGAAGCAGACGGCGAACACCGGCTACACGCACCCTGAAAAATTCATCCAGGTTGTTGCTGAAAATCCCCAGAAATTTAATTCTTTCAAGCAGCGGTACCTTTTTATTGGTCGCTTCCTGCAAAACGCGGGCGTTGAAGGCCAGCCAGCTCAATTCACGGTCAATAAGGGTATAAGCAGGATGTTTTTCCTTGTTTTTCGCGTTTTTTTTGCGTATATTGGGTTTTATTCCGGGTTTATTTGTCATAGGTTAATACTGCCGTTACCGGCAAATGATCACTGAAGCCATTCAGCCAGGTTTTACCGCCAAAGGTTCTTAAGGGATGGCCTTCATATTTTCCGCCATGCTGAAGTATCCATTCGGGCGCAAAAATCTGGTTGCTGTATGGTTTAAATTTCAGATTGGTTCCGGCTTTGTTCCACAAGGCACTGCTAACCATTATCTGATCAAAAATATCCCAGCGGTTGTTGTATTTGAGGGTACCTGTTTGGGTAACATCAAAAAAACCTGCCAGGTTATGGATATTGCAATCCGACTTTTTGGCCGGTTTACAGGCACCCAACACCTTGCTGATACTGCTATCCCAGGGATTGTCATTAAAATCACCTACAATGATAAACGCTTTATTCCAGAGGTTTTGGGTTTGCAATGTATTGTGCAATGTTTGCGCAGCAAGGGCTCTTTTGCCAGCACTGCCCTCTGTACCGCCCCTTCTTGAAGGCCAGTGATTTACAAAATAGTGCAAGGTATCGCCTGTAGCTTTGTGCAGGAAAACCGCATGAAGAATATCACGGGTTTTATCGTTTTCAGGTAAGGCAACTGCAATGGGTTCAGAACGGATTACGGAGAACTTATCTTCGTGGTAATACAGAGCAGCATCTATGCCCCTTTCGTCGGGGGAATCAAAATGCACAATTTTATAATTTTTTCCGGCGCCGGTCAGCACAGCCCTCAAATCAAGCAACACTTTTTTGCTTTCAACTTCGCACATGCCCAGGATATCGGCATTGATTGAATCAAGCACGCGGGCCATATTTTTAAGCTTGCTGCGGTATCGGGGTTCATCCCATGCATTTTGACCTTCGGGCGTAAAATCATCATCATTCCAGGCATCATTGCGCGTGTCGTAGAGATTTTCCATATTCCAGAAACCAATGGTAAACTGTTTTTCGGAATCTGCCGACGATTTTCGCTGTCCGCTGCAGGAAACAGTCCCGAAGAATACGATTATACTAAGTAAATAAGGGCAATAGAAGCGCATTAACGTTGCAAAAGTAACCATGCTGCAAGATGCGAAAGAATTATGTTGTTTTTAACTTTATGTTATCAACGGGATGTGCAATTTAGAAGCATTTTAATACCAGTCGAACCAAACTAATTGGTTAAACACCGGGATTTTATATTGCCTGCACAGGGCAATGGTATGGCCTGTACCACCACTTTCAGGATTGCTAAGGTCATCATAAAAAATGCCGGCCGTGGCAGGGCCCCATTCGCCATAGCCCAGCACCTTGGCTGTATCCCGGAGTATGTAGGCTGCTTTTATGGTATTTCTATTCTTTTTACCGGCCACAAATTCATCCACAAGTCTTGATGTTGCAGGATTATTTTTGGCAGCATAAACCAACTCCGAATCAGCAACCATGTTGCTTTGATCCAAGGCCATGGTATAGCCTGCAAGGTTTTGCTTTAGTCGGTGGCCTTCGTACGGAGTAATTACCTGAAGACGAGCAGCATCGATGGAGGCTACACCTTCAGAAAAAAATGCATCGGCCCCCGGAGCATTGCCGCTTCTAAACATCATAAAACGGGTTTTTTCAGCCAGTAGTTTACCCAGGGCAATCAATTTGGGTTTATCCGCTTCGGCTACATCTCTTTTCCCTTCCAGCAAAACAATATTCCCCGGAAGGTCAAAGCGGTCAATAAAAGATTGAAGTTCCAACAATCAGGAAAATTGTGATTCCTTATATCTCTTGAAATTATCCAAAATCGCCTGCCAGCCCTGCCGCTGCAGTTCAGGTGGGTTTTGTGATTCAGGTTCAAATTCAATATCCACACGTGAAAAAGCATTAGACTCCGTAATTTGGAAGGACACAAGGTTTGCAGCAGCATTGATTTCCGCTGATATAGATATTTTTTCAGCCATTTGAAAATCAGATAAATTAACGGCTGTAATTCGGTGCTTCCCTGGTAATCGAAATATCATGCGGATGGCTTTCGCGCATGCCGGCATTGGTAATTCGCACAAAAGTAGCCTGCTGCAGTTCATCTATGGAAGAAGCACCGCAGTAGCCCATACCGGCGCGCAATCCACCCACAAGTTGATAAACCACCTCACTCAGGTGCCCTTTATAAGCTACCGAACCTACAATACCTTCGGGAACAAGCTTGGCCACTTCATCTTCAGCATCCTGAAAATAACGGTCTTTGCTGCCTTCTTTCATGGCTTCAATACTGCCCATACCGCGGTAGCTCTTCACTTTTCTGCCCTCGAAAAAGCTGGTTTCACCGGGTGATTCCTCGGTTCCGGCAAACAAGCCGCCTGCCATAATAGTTCCGGCGCCGGCTACCATGGCCTTTACAAGGTCTCCGCTGTAACGTATGCCACCGTCTGCAACAACGGGAACACCTGTTCCTTTTAACGCCTCTGCCGCTGCAAGAACTGCACTCAGCTGTGGCATTCCAATTCCTGCGATGATGCGGGTGGTGCAAATAGAACCGGGACCCACGCCTACTTTAACGGCATCAGCACCTGCATCGGCAAGGGCTTTAGCCCCTTCGGCGGTGG